>Ga0310696_10000168_pt1:0-15000 | contig 114950 bp, 108 predicted proteins | sample AusTroGonzalo_MG_4_FD_203885 | JGI IMG/M metagenome (GOLD analysis project Ga0310696, IMG submission 203885) | Bovine rumen microbial communities from tropical cattle in Woodstock, Queensland, Australia - Gonzalo_02 (v2) (version 2) | ecosystem: Host-associated > Mammals > Digestive...
ACCGCCAGCGGCGCCCCGCCCTCGTTGTGTCGGTATATAGACCCCACCAACCAAAACTGTCAACACGACTTTTCCAAAAAAACGCACAAATCCAAACTTTCTCAAATCAGCCAAGCAACCCCTGGGGATAACTCAACCGACACCACACACAGAAGCCAATGAAAACGGGCGGTGCAACCGCACCGCCCGTCAAAAACCGGTCTGTCATGAAAATAGAGAAAGCGCCCGTCAGGCCAGCGTATAGGCCGTCTTCACGGTCGTATAGAATTCGGCAGCGTATTTGCCCTGCTCGCGCGGGCCATAGCTCGAGCCCTTGCGGCCGCCGAACGGCACGTGGAAATCCACGCCTGCCGTCGGCAGGTTGACCATAACCATGCCGGCTTCGGCATTGCGCTTGAAATGCGTGGCGTGTTTCAGGCTCGTTGTCGCAATGCCTGAGGACAGGCCGAACGGCGTGTCGTTCGCGGTATGCAGCGCTTCCTCATAATCCTTGACCCGGATCACGCTGGCGACAGGACCGAAAATTTCCTCGCGGGAAATCCGCATCTGGTTGGTCGCCTCGGTGAACAGTGCCGGCTGCAGGTAGAAACCGGGATTATCGCGGGTCAGCCGCTCGCCGCCGAAGGCCAGCCTGGCGCCCTCGGTCTTGCCGATGGCGATATAGTCCTCGTCCTGCTTCAGCTGGCTCTGATCGACCACCGGCCCGATATGGGTTCCGGCTTTCAGGGCGTCATCGACAACGACACCCTTCAGGCGTTCGGTTGCCGCCGCAACGAACCGGTCGTGGATGCCTTCGGTGACAATGATGCGCGAGGACGCGGTGCAGCGCTGGCCGGTGGAGAAGAAGGCACTGTTGACGGCGGCTTCGACGGCCACGGTCAGATCCGCATCGTCGAGCACGACAAACGGGTTCTTCCCGCCCATCTCCAGCTGGAACTTGCGCATATGTTCGATGGAGGCGGCAGCAACGCGCTTGCCCGTCCCCACAGAACCGGTGAAGGTGATGGCATTGACATCGGCGCTGTCGAGAATGGTCTGGCCGACAACCGAACCCTTGCCCATGACGAGGTTGAGCACGCCCTTCGGCAACCCGGCGCGGTGCAATATATCGACAATCGCCCAGGAACAGCCGGGAACCAGATCCGCAGGCTTGAAAACCACCGTATTGCCATAGGCCAATGCCGGCGCAATCTTCCAGGCGGGGATGGCGATGGGGAAATTCCACGGCGTGATGATGCCGACGACACCTACGGCTTCCCGGGTGACTTCCACGCCGATGTTCGGGCGGGCACTGGGGAGAACCTCGCCGGCCAGGCGCAGGACTTCCCCGGCGAAGAAATCAAAAATCTGGGCGGCGCGCACGGTCTCGCCGATGCCTTCGGCCAGGGTCTTGCCTTCCTCGCGTGACAACAGCCGGCCGATCTCGTCCTTGCGGGCGGTGATCTCATCGGCGGTCTTGCGCAGGATGGCGTGACGCTCAAGAATGCCGGACCGCGACCAGGCCGGGAATGCCGCCTTTGCCGCGGCAATGGCGTTCAGCGTGTCTTCAGCCGTCGCCCGCGCATATTCACCAACGACGTCATTGGTGTTGGAGGGGTTGATGTTGGCGATCGCATCGCCGCCGATCCACGCGCCGTCGATCAGGTTCTGGTGCACTGTCATGGTATGTTCTGTCCTTCCTGATGACGGCACAAGGGCCGTCACGCTGCAGCCGTCGACCGGCCTTCTCCCGAAACGCTTATGCCGAACAATCCCCCGGCGATAGACCCGAAAGCATCAACGCTCTGTCAAAGGGGAAGCGGCGCCGGACCTTAACATAGGGAAAAGCGGTTTCAATGGACATTTGACGCATTCCCGGCACGAATGTCAGGCAAAGGCGAGCTGCACCTTCATCGAACGGCTGCGATCACCCGCGGTCTCAAAAGCCTGCACCGCCTCGTCAAGACTGAAGATGCCGGTGAGCAGCGGCTTCACATCGACAATTTTCCGGCCGATCAGATCAACCGCGAGGCTGAACTCCTCGTGGAAGCGGAAGGAGCCGCGCAGATCGATTTCCTTGGAGACGATCAGGTTCTGCGGAATGGCGATGTCCCCACCAAGGCCGAGCTGCATGAGAATGCCGCGCGGGCGCAGAACGTCGAGCCCGGCGCGCAGCGCCCGTTCGTTGCCGGATGCCTCGAACATCACATCGAACGAGCCCTTGTTGGCGGAATAGGCTGCCAGTTGCTCCGGATGGTCGGCGACATTGATGGTCCGGTCCGCCCCGATCTCCCGGGCCTTGACCAGCACCGCATCCATGACGTCGGTCGCGACAATCTCCCGGGCGCCATGCGCGCGCGCCGCCAGGATGGTCAGCGCTCCAATCGGACCACAGCCGGTAACAAGAACACGCTTGCCAAGCAATGAACCGGCGCGCTTGACCGCATGCAGCGTCACGGCAAAGGGTTCGGCAAAGGCCGCCTCGTTGATCGAAACGCCATCCGCCACCCGGTGGCATTGCCAGGCCTCGGCGATCAGCCGCTGGCGGAATGCGCCCTGGATATGCGGCATGGGCATGGCGCTGCCGTAGAAGCGCATGTTGAGACAGTGATTCTGCAGCCCTTGCAGGCAATAGTCGCAGTGGTTGCAGGGACGGCTGGGGGATACCGCCACCCGGTCACCGACGGCAAGACCACTGACCCCCGACCCCAATGCCCTGATGGTTCCGGCAATCTCGTGGCCGAGGATCATCGGTTCGCGCAGCCGGATCGTGCCGAACCCGCCATGATTGTAATAGTGCAGATCCGAGCCGCATATGCCGCCGGCCTCAACGGCAATATCCACTTGCCCGGCTTCGGGAATGCCCGGATCGCGTTCCTCGATGCGCAGATCCTTTGCCGCGTGGATGACAACAGCCTTCATACGTTCCTCCCCTTGCGCTTCATGCCTCCAGCCGCAGCGGCCGGGATCAATTTCAGCACCATAACACCGGAATACTTGCATATGTTATCGATAACATTTATGTCAAGCGGAGAAGGAAGCGATGACATCCCGCAATCGGAATTCCGCAGAACCGGAGGAAACAAAGAATGGCCTATCCATTGTTCAGCCTGGAGGGAAAACGCGCCCTCGTTACGGGATCAAGCCAGGGAATCGGCTTTGCCCTGGCCAAGGGATTGGCTGAACACGGCGCGGAAATCATCATCAATGGCCGCGATGCGGCAAAGGTCGATGCCGCCGTTGTCGAACTCAGGGCAGCGGGCCACAAAGCCCATGCGGCCGCTTTCGACGTGACCAGCCTGGAAAGCGTCAAGGCCGGCGTCGACACGATCGAGACAAATATTGGCGCGATCGACATTCTGTTCAACAATGCCGGAATGCAGTTCCGCACGCCACTCGAGGACTTTCCCGAAGATAAGTGGCAGCTGCTGCTGCAGACCAATGTGTCCAGTGTCTTTTATGCCGGACAGAGCGTGGCAAAGCACATGATCAAGCGTGGACGTGGAAAAATCATCAATATCGCCTCCGTGCAAAGCGAACTGGCGCGGCCTTCCATCGCGCCGTACACCGCAACCAAGGGCGCCGTCCGCAACCTGACGCGCGGCATGTGCACGGACTGGGCCAAATACGGCCTGCAGGTCAACGCCATCGCACCCGGCTATTTCAAGACGCCGCTCAATCAGGCGCTGATCGACAATCCGGAATTCTCCGGCTGGCTGGAAAAGCGCACCCCGGCGGGACGATGGGGCAATGTCGAGGAACTGGTCGGAGCGGCGGTGTTTCTGGCCAGCGACGCATCGTCCTTCGTCAACGGCCAGGTCATCCATGTCGATGGCGGCATTACGGCGTCCCTATGATCAGGCTGATCGTCATGGGCGTGAGCGGCTCCGGCAAATCTTCAGTTGGAGAGGGCATCGCGGCGGCACTGTCCCTGCCGTTCATCGAAGGCGATGTGCTGCATCCGGAAAGCAATGTGAAGAAAATGTCGGCGGGCATCCCGCTGACCGACGAGGACCGCTGGCCGTGGCTCGACAAGATCGGCGCGGAACTTGCCAAGGCCGAAAAGGGCGTGGTCGTGTCCTGCTCCGCATTGAAGAAGATGTATCGCGACCGGCTGCGCCGGGAAGCGGGCGGGCCCCTCGCCTTTGTCTTTCTCGACGGCAGCCTGGCGGTCTTGCGCGATCACATGAGCAAGCGCACCGGCCATTTCATGCCGCTGTCGATGCTCGACAGCCAATTGGCGACGCTGGAATCGCCAACGGGTGAACCACTCGTGTTCACGCAGGATGTCGCGCATCCGATCACGCAGATCGTCGAGGCCAGTGTTGAATGGCTGAAAGTCCAGACATTCCGGGATTAGTGGGAGAAACCGTCGAGCAGCCGCATCATCTCGGCTGAATCGCGCGCGCCTAGACCGGCTGCACACAGGAGCCGGTGAATTTCAACGACCTGACCGGTCATCGGCAACGGCGTCTTCGTCTTCAGCGCAAAGGCCTGCAGCGAATCGAGATCCTTCAGCATGTTGTCGATGCGCCCGGTCGGCGTGTAGTCGCGCGCGGCAAACTTCACCATGAATTCCTGCATGATCCGGTTGTCGGCCCGTCCGCCCGCCAGCGCCTGCGGTATCAGCGCCGGATCAACGCCGCCCGCTTCCGCCAGCTTTACCGCCTCGGCAACCGCCTGGAACGCCACGGCGCAGAACAGCTGGTTGATCAGCTTCGTCGTCTGCCCCGCCCCGCTCGGCCCCATCAGCGTATAGTTGGCGCAGAGATGCTGCATGACGATTCGGCCGCGCTCGAAATCGGCGGCGTCGCCGCCAGCCATCACGGTCAATCGCCCGGCAAGCGCACCGGGAACACCGCCGGACAACGGGCAATCCAGCCATTTCATTCCCGTTGATTCCGCCAGCTTTGCCGCCATGTCAGCAGTTTCCTTCGGATCAATCGATGACATGTCGATCAGCAGCCTGTCGGCTCCGGCGGCCGCAGCCACGCCATCCGCGCCGAACACGACCGTACGGACAATATCGGCATGGTTGAGGCTCAGAATGACGAACCGGCTTTGCGCCGTGGCCGCGGCAACCGAAAGTGCCGCCACGGCGCCTTTGGCCACAAGTGCCGCCACCTTCTGCGCGTCGACGTCAAACACCGTGACCGGATGGCCGGTCTCGATGAGCCGTGTGGCAATCGCGGCGCCCATGAGCCCTGCGCCAATAACGGCAATCGTGGATGCATCGGCCATGGCGGCTCTTCCCCCGTCTATCGCGATATCTGTCAAACAACCGCCGCCGGCAGCGGCTTGCCGGCAAATTGCGCTTCCAGATTGGCAAGCACAAGATCGGCCATCGCCCGGCGTGTCTCGTGGGTGGCACTGGCCACATGCGGCGAAAGCACGACGTTCTTCATGCCGAACAGCGCCTCCGGCACACGCGGCTCGTCCGCGAACACATCGAGCCCGGCTCCCGCAATGGTACCATGCTGCAAGGCTGCAACGAGAGCGGTTTCATCGACAAGCGAACCGCGGGCGATGTTGATCAGGCTGCCTTTGGGCCCAAGAGCTTTCAGCACATCGGCATTGACCACATGCCTGGTCTCTGCCGAAGCGGCCGCCGCAATGATCAGCACATCGCAATTGGCTGCAAGCTCCGCGAGCGTCGGGTAAAATGTATAGGGAACATCGAGCTTGCGGCGCCCCGAATAGGAAATCTGCCCGTCAAAGGCGACAAGGCGTTTGGCGATGGCCTGGCCGATGCGGCCAAGTCCGAAAATGCCGTAGCGCCGGCCCGTCACCCGGTGCCCGAGGCCGAGCTCGCCCTTTGGCCAGTTGCCTGCACGAACATGATTGTCGGCCAGAACAAGCTGCCGCGCCAGATTGATAATCAACCCAAGCGCAAGGTCGGCCACGTCGGCGGTCAGAACATCCGGTGTATTGGCGACGCGATAACCGCGCTGGCGCGCCGCGTTCAGGTCGATTTTGTCGTAACCGACACCATTGATCGAAACGATTTCCAGCTTGGGCAATTGAGCCGCAAGCTCGGTCGGAATACCGATATGCCCGCCTGTCACCACACCGCGGATTTTATCCGCATGGGATTTCAGGAATCCCGGCTGGTCCGTCGTCTCAAACCAACGATGCACGGTATAGTGCCCGGCAAGATCCGCTTCGAGTGCGGGCATCAGCGGGCATAGCTGCAGAATATCGATCGGCATGATCATGGGTTTCCCTAATGAATGGATTTACTTGACATCGGCTTTGACGAACTGGCGCAGCTCCGGCGTCTTGGGATCGCTGAAGAGTTGTTTCGACGGCCCCTCCTCCCAGATCTTGCCCTGGTGCATGAAAATGGTTCTGGTCGCGACCCGGCGGGCAAAAGCCATTTCATGCGTCACCAGAATCATCGTCATGCCGTCCCGTGCCAGCTGTTCCATGACGTTGAGCACTTCCTCGGTCAGTTCCGGATCGAGCGCAGACGTCACCTCGTCGAACAGCATCACTTTCGGCTGCATGGCGAGGGAGCGGGCAATGGCGACGCGCTGCTGCTGGCCGCCGGACAGCTCATCCGGATAGGCATCGAATTTTTCCGAGAGACCAACGAGCTTCAGCACCTTTTCCGCGGTTTCGCGGCTCTGTGCCCTGGCGACATTCTTGACGATCTTCGGCGCCAGCATGATGTTGTCGCCGACACTCAGATGCGGGAAAAGATTGTAGCTCTGGAAGACAATGCCGACATCCCGGCGCAGTTCCCGCAGATGCCTGGGATCGCTGCTCACCGTGTGGCCGGCAATCTCGATGCGGCCGAAATTGATCTTTTCCAGGCCGTTGATGCAACGCAAAAGCGTGCTCTTGCCGGAACCCGACCGGCCGATCAGCGCGATCACCTCGCCGCGCTCGACGGTCAGCGAGACACCTTTGAGCACCTCGACCGAGCCGAAGCTTTTATGGACATTTTCAACGATGACTTCTGGCATGGAGTCTCCTTTCCAGCCAACGCGACAGCTGGGACAGCGGATAACAGACGACGAAGTACAGCGCCGCGACCGCAAGAAACACGCGGAAGGGCTGGAACGTCGCATTGTTGATGAGTTGGCCCGCACGGGCGAGTTCGACAAAACCGATGATCGAGGTGATCGACGTGTTCTTGACCACCTGCACGGCAAAGCCGACGGTTGACGGCAACGAGATGCGCAGCGCCTGCGGCAGGATCACATAGCGATATTGCTGCACGCGCGTCATGGCGAGCGATTCGGACGCCTCCCACTGCGGCTTGGGCACGGACTGGATACAGCCGCGCCAGATCTCGGCGAGATAGCCCGACGCGTAGATCGTCATCGAAGCGCCCGCTGCCACGAGAGGCGGCAGCTGCAGCCCGGCGAGGCTCAGCCCGTAATAGGACAGGAACAGGATCATCAGCACCGGGATGCCCTGGATGATCTGGATATAGGTTGCGGCCACGATCCGCAGCCATTTGTGCGTTGAGGTGCGGGCAAGCGCGATGACGAAGCCGACAAGACCGCCGCCGCTGAGCGCGATGATGGTCAGGACGACAGTCCACAGCAGCGCCGAGACAAGAAAACCGAATTCACTGAAACCGAAGGTACGGAGAATCATGCCTGCACCTCCGGAAGAGCGACCGCGGTTCGCCGCGCCACGCGGCGGCCGAACAACCACAGCCCGATGACGGCAAGCACACCACGCAGGGCGAGCGCCAGCGCCAGATAGATGAGCGTGACGACAATATAGACTTCGAAGGAACGGAAACTCTGCGATTCGATGAAGGCGGCCGATGCCGCAAGTTCCTTCGTCGAGATGGCCGAGCACACTGACGACGCCAGCATCATCAGGACAAACTGGCTGCACAGCGCCGGATAGACCTTGGCAATGGCCGGCATGATGATGACATGGCGGTAAATCTGCAGCCGCGTGAAGCCCAGTGCCTCGCCCGCCTCGATCTGCGATTTGTGAATGGATTCGATGCCGGCGCGGATGATCTCGGTGGAATAGGCGGCGAGATTGATCGTCATGCCGATCAGGGCAGCCGTCACCGCGCTGACGCGCAATCCAAGCCCTGGCAGGCCGAAATAGACAATGAAGAGCTGCACGAGAAACGGCGTGTTGCGGATGATCTCTACATAGGCATCGACGAGAATGCGGCCGATGCCTGTTTTCATCGAGCGGATCGACGCAAGGACAATACCGGCGGCACAACCAAGGATGATCGACGCCACGGAAAGCTTGATCGTCATCCAGATGCCGGCCAGAATTTCATTCTGATACTGGGCGATGACGCCAAACTGGAAGGTGTAGGACATCTCCGGTCTCCATTGGAAAATGGCACCGGGCAGACTTTGCCCGGTGAACCGATTGAGCGGCAGATCAGAAGGATGGCAGCTGTGGCATGGGCTGGCCGGTCCACTTGACCGAAATGGCATCGAGCTCGCCGGAGTTCTTCATCAGATAAATCGCCGTATTGAGCCACTGGCGCATCTCGAAATCCTGCAGCGCCGTTGCCATGGAGTTGCCCTGGCGGAAGAAGGTGAAACCAACCTGCAGACCGGCATCGGGCAGCTGCTTCAACACGGCGTCGGCAACCGTCGACGGCAGCGCGACGGCATCGACCTGTCCGGCGATCAGTGCCTGGGCCGTGGTCGAATCATCCTCGTAGACCACGAGCTCGAGCCCCGGCACGGCAACTTTGCGCAAGGCCGCTTCCTGTGACGAACCGCGATTGACCGCGACGCGCTTGCCGCCGAGTTCAGAGAGGGCCGCGAATTTCTGGTCCTTGCCGGAAACGATCACCATGTTGAAAGCGCTGTAGGGCTGGGTGAACATCACCGTCTTGGCACGTTCGCCCGTTGGCGCAAGCGTCGCAATGAGGAAGTCGACCTTGCCGGTCTGCAGCGCCGGGATACGCGATGGCGGCGTCAGCGGCACAAGTTCCGCCTTCACGCCGAGATAACCGGCTATCAGGTTGGCAACATCGACATCATAACCCGTCGGATTGCCCTTCTCGTCGACCATGCCCATCGGCGGCGCGCCGGTGAGCACGCCGATTCGGACGGTGCCGCGCGAGGTGATGTCGTTCAGCGTGACCGCATTGGCATCGACTGCCGAAAACAGCCCTGCAGCGGCAAGGCCGACAGCCGCGACCATCACACGCAATGATTTTGAAATACCCATTCTTGTCTCCTCCACTTGTCGTGTTGTCCATGATTCCGGCGATGCCTCCCGAGCATCATCCGCCAGTCTCAGTGTGTATCAATTGTTCTCGATAACATTTCCATTCAGCCTGTTGATTCCGCGATACTGCGTTATGAGTCTTCGACATTATTCCGTCCAGGAGCATCGAGCCGCAGCCTATTCAAACCATTCGGCAGCATTCCTTGACGGCTTGTCAATTTTGCTGCTTGTTTTTCCAATCAAGCATGTTATCGGTATCATTACAAGTGGCAAGGCGAAAATGCCACGCTATCAACGCGCAAGGAGGATCCATGTTCACCCGGTCGGCCATTTTCGAGGGAACGATTCATAAAGGCCAGGAAGACGCCTTCTTTCGGATGGTGGAGGAACGATTGCTGCCTGTCTGGAAGCGCATGCCGAACGCCCAGGCGGTGCGCGTCATGCGCACGGTTGATTCGGACCCTGAATCGCCCCCCATCGCCATGGTCCAGGAGGTCGACTATCCTTCGATGGACGCCGTGAAGGAAGCCCTTGCCTCGCCGGTGCGCCTCGAAGGCCGGGCCATCACCGATGAAATGATGCGCCTGTTCGATGGCCGTTTCTACCACGTGGTTTACAACAGGATCGCCCCGAAGTAACTGATTCGGAACAGACAGGACCGAACCGTGCCGCCATCTTCGCCCAAAGCCACCATGCACGACGTCTCCCGCCTCGCCGGCGTGTCGAAAATGACCGTCTCGCGGGTGCTGGCGGACCCCGATCTCGTTTCCGAATCAACCCGCAACCGGGTGATGAAGGCCATCGAGCAGCTGAGCTACGTGCCGGACCGGGTGGCGGGCAGCCTTTCCTCCCGCCGCACCAACTTTATCACGGCTATTCTGCCGACCCTGACCAATTCCAATTTCGCCGATACCGCGCAGGGTCTTGCCGAGGCCATGCGGCCGGCCGACTATCAGCTCCTCATCGGTTACACCATGTACCGGCTGGAGGAGGAAGAGCGAATCATCCGCGCCATGCTCGCCCGGCGGCCCGATGCGATCGTGGTTGCGGGTACCACCCACACCAAGGCGGCCAATGAAATGATGCTGCGGGCGGGTATTCCGATCGTCGAAATCTGGGATACGCCGGAACATCCGATCGACCATGCGGTCGGCTTTTCCAATTATGAAGTCGGACGGGCAGCGGCACTGCATCTCCTGGCATTGGGGCATCGGCGAATCGGCGCGCTTGGATCCAGGATGGACAGCGATGCGAAGGATCTGCGCGGCGAATCACGGCTCGCCGGTTTCACCTCGGTGCTGCGCGAGGCTGGCCTGAGTGATGAACTGGTGATTCGCGCCGGCCAAGCCCCTGTTTCCTACGATCATGGCGCCCTCACGCTCGGCATATTGCTGGAACAGGCCCCGGACGTGGAAGCGGTCTTCGCCGTTTCCGACATTTCCGCCGTCGGCGCGCTGATGGAATGTCACCGGCGCGGCATCAAGGTGCCCGGCGATCTCTCGCTGATGGGCTTTGGCGATTTCGATATTGCCCGGCAATGTGTTCCGGCGATCACAACGATTCGCATCGATGCCGAACAGATCGGCCGCAGGACCGGCGAACTTCTGCTGCAGGTTCTCGATCGCAGCTCCGCCCGGGAATATGCACCGGCGGCGGCGGTTAATGTCGGGTTCGAACTGGTGACGCGCGGCACCACGGCACCTGCGGGAAAACCGCGTTAGCCGGCTGCGTGAATTACCAGCCGTTGTTCAAGTTCTGCCAGATCGCGGATGAACCACAGGCTGCGGCCGCGATTCGTCTCATAGACAAAGTCGCGCAATGGCTTGCTTGTGTCCGCCCATGTGGAAATATCTCCGAGAATGGCCAGGCGAATCTGATAGTTGACGAATTTCTGGATGACTTCTCCGGCGATTCGGGTTTTGAGGTCGAGAAAATCATCGCCAAGCCGTGAAACCGGAATCACGGCGAGCGTTGCGTCCTGCGACCAGGTCTCGCTGAGGAATGTATTGGCATCCCGCGCGGCGGCAAGTTTGTCACCCTCCCCGGCGAACAGAAGAACGCGCAGACCGTGCATCTCGATTACATCGTCGTTCATCTGCCGAAAATTCCTTTGGCTGCAAGCATGGACAATGTCACCGCCAGATTACCTCGGCATCGAACCCGCGCAATGGTTATTCAGATTGAGCGGAATGAAAGTTTCAAACTTTTTGGAGCGTTATAAGCCGACGAATATATTGCTGCACAAGGGACTTCCGGCACCGGTATTTTGCGCCTTCCTTAAACGACAAAGCCCCGCTTTTGGCGGGGTTATGTTTGTGTTTTGCGAGAAGCTGGTTTTGAGTTTTAGTTTTGTGGAGTGGCTTTGCCCGGACGTCATCACCCTTCAGGTTCTTCGCCTGACGCGAGAAGTTTGTTTTGAGATGTATCTGAGAGATTGGTTGCGGGGACAGGATTTGAACCTGTGACCTTCAGGTTATGAGCCTGACGAGCTACCGGGCTGCTCCACCCCGCGCCACCATGCCGGTATTTCCGGCTACCGCGTTTGAAGCGGCGTGTAATTATGCACTTGTGCCTGCTGTTTTGCAAAAGCAAAAGGCCGCTTGATGCGGCCTGTTGATTGGAAAGTATGGGATGTGGAGAGCGTTTTGATTTCATGTTGCGTTTTGCAGACCTGGCAGCGACCTACTCTCCCGCGTCTTGAGACGAAGTACCATTGGCGCTGGAGCGTTTCACGGCCGAGTTCGGAATGGGATCGGGTGCAGCCGCTCCGCTGTAACCACCAGGTCAGCAAAAAGCAACGATGAAAGAGAAGCTGGTTTTGTTGTCAGTTTTGACGACATTGACGATGATCGGCTTTCCGGGCGTTAGCCCGCAAGGTCGACTGACCGTCGCCGGTCGTCCGGCGCCTTCGCGGAGCATAGGGTCGAAGACCCGCTCATGCGTGAGCGCTTTAGATGGATATAAGTAATGAGAATGATCAAGCCAATCGAGCTATTAGTACCGGTAAGCTTCATGCGTTGCCGCACTTCCACACCCGGCCTATCAACGTGGTGGTCTTCCACGGCTCTCAAGGGAATACTCGTTTTCAGGTGGGTTTCCCGCTTAGATGCCTTCAGCGGTTATCCCGTCCGTATATAGCTACCCTGCTATGCGGCTGGCGCCACAACAGGTCCACCAGAGATACGTCCATCCCGGTCCTCTCGTACTAGGGACAGATCCTGTCAATATTCCTACACCCACGGCAGATAGGGACCGAACTGTCTCACGACGTTCTGAACCCAACTCACGTACCGCTTTAAATGGCGAACAGCCATACCCTTGGGACCTGCTCCAGCCCCAGGATGCGATGAGTCGACATCGAGGTGCCAAACAACCCCGTCGATATGGACTCTTGGGGGTCATCAGCCTGTTATCCCCGGCGTACCTTTTATCCGTTGAGCGATGGCCCTTCCACGCGGGACCACCGGATCACTATGACCGACTTTCGTCTCTGCTCGACTTGTCAGTCTCGCAGTCAGGCGGGCTTATGCCATTGCACTCGACGACCGATTTCCGACCGGTCTGAGCCCACCATCGCGCGCCTCCGTTACTCTTTAGGAGGCGACCGCCCCAGTCAAACTACCCACCATACACTGTCCCGGATCCGGATAACGGACCGCGGTTAGACATCCATATAGGTAAGGGTGGTATTTCAAGGATGACTCCACGAAGGCTGGCGCCCCCGCTTCAAAGTCTACCACCTATCCTACACATGCCGACACGAATGCCAGTGTAAAGCTATAGTAAAGGTGCACGGGGTCTTTCCGTCTAACCGCAGGAACCCCGCATCTTCACGGGGAATTCAATTTCACTGAGTCTGCGTTGGAGACAGCGGGGAAGTCGTTACGCCATTCGTGCAGGTCGGAACTTACCCGACAAGGAATTTCGCTACCTTAGGACCGTTATAGTTACGGCCGCCGTTTACTGGGGCTTCGATTCAAAGCTTGCACCTCTCCTCTTAACCTTCCAGCACCGGGCAGGCGTCAGACCCTATACGTCGTCTTGCGACTTCGCAGAGCCCTGTGTTTTTGGTAAACAGTCGCTACCCCCTGGTCTGTGCCACCCTCACATACTTGCGTACATAAGGGTCACGCTTCTTCCGAAGTTACGCGTGCAATTTGCCGAGTTCCTTCAACGCAGTTCTCTCAAGCGCCTTGGTATTCTCTACCAGTCCACCAGTGTCGGTTTAGGGTACGGTCTATACGCGGGAGCTATTTCCTGGAACCGCTTCGAAGCCCTTCCAATCCAATAAGGAAGAACAACATACGCGATCCGTCACTACCCGCAGGCCCACGAATATTAACGTGGTTCCCATCGACTACGCCTTTCGGCCTCGCCTTAGGGGCCGGCTAACCCTGCTCAGATTAACTTTAAGCAGGAACCCTTGGACTTTCGGCGAGGGAGTCTCTCACTCCCTTTATCGTTACTCATGTCAGCATTCTCACTTCTGATACCTCCAAGAGCCCTCACGGGTCTCTCTTCAACGGCTTACAGAACGCTCCGCTACCACTTGCACTTACGTGCAAATCCACAGCTTCGGTGTATGGCTTTAGCCCCGGTACATTTTCGGCGCAAAGACCCTTATTTAGACCAGTGAGCTGTTACGCTTTCTTTAAATGATGGCTGCTTCTAAGCCAACATCCTGGTTGTTTTGGGATCCTCACATCCTTTCCCACTTAGCCATAACTTAGGGACCTTAGATGGTGGTCAGGGTTGTTGCCCTCTTCACGACGGACGTTAGCACCCGCCGTGTGTCTGCCGATTAGTACTCTTCGGTATTCGGAGTTTGGTTAGGTTTGGTAAATCGGTGAGATCCCCTAGCCCATCCAGTGCTCTACCCCCGAAGGTATTCGATCGACGCTCTACCTAAATAGATTTCGCGGAGAACCAGCTATCTCCAAGTTTGATTGGCCTTTCACCCCTAGCCACAAGTCATCCCAATCTATTGCAACAGATGCGGGTTCGGTCCTCCAGTAAGTGTTACCTTACCTTCAACCTGCTCATGGCTAGATCACTTGGTTTCGGGTCTAATCCGACGAACTGAACGCCCTGTTCAGACTCGCTTTCGCTGCGCCTACACCTACCGGTTTAAGCTTGCTCGTCAGACTAAGTCGCTGACCCATTATACAAAAGGTACGCTGTCACCCAGAACAAATCTTGGGCTCCAACTGTTTGTAGGCATTCGGTTTCAGGATCTCTTTCACTCCCCTTGTCGGGGTGCTTTTCACCTTTCCCTCACGGTACTGGTTCGCTATCGGTCATGCACGAGTACTTAGGCTTGGAGAGTGGTCTCCCCATGTTCAGACAGGATTTCACGTGTCCCGCCCTACTCAAGGACTTTTATTCGCATTACGTGTACGGGACTATCACCCACTTCGGTCACCCTTTCCAAGGTGTTCCACTTGTCTCATAAAAGCCACTGGCCTGGTCCGCGTTCGCTCGCCACTACTTACGGAGTCTCGTTTGATGTCCTTTCCTCCGGGTACTTAGATGTTTCAGTTCCCCGGGTTCGCTTCTAACCCCTATGTATTCGAAAGTTAGATACCTTATTTTGATATCTAGAAAGTTGAAGTGTTCTTCCCTCACGCACGTACCGCCCTTTCAGGGCTGTGCTCCGGGAGGGCGCGGCATAAGCCGCGACGACCTAGCGGTCTGTATGGGTGCCTCCTTTTGAGAAACAAACCAAAACAGCGCCTCATCGTTCCAACAGTTCAAATTTTCTAGATATCTAAGGTGGGTTTCCCCATTCGGAAATCGTCGGATCAAAGGGTATTCGCACCTCCCCGACGCTTATCGCAGCGTATC
>Ga0310696_10000168_pt1:20000-114950 | contig 114950 bp, 108 predicted proteins | sample AusTroGonzalo_MG_4_FD_203885 | JGI IMG/M metagenome (GOLD analysis project Ga0310696, IMG submission 203885) | Bovine rumen microbial communities from tropical cattle in Woodstock, Queensland, Australia - Gonzalo_02 (v2) (version 2) | ecosystem: Host-associated > Mammals >...
TGATGAAAACCTCGCCGCTGATCTTGCGGCCATAGGCCTTGCCGAAGACACTCATGGCAAATTCGGTGCGCCCTGCCCCCATCAGCCCGGCGATCCCCACGACCTCGCCCTTGCGAACGTTGAGATTGATGCCGTTGATGACGGTCCGGTCGCCGTGAACGTGATGGTGAACCACCCAGTCCTTCACTTCAAAGACCACGTCGCCAATATCCGGCTCGCGCTGGGGAAAGCGATCCGCCAGCTGGCGGCCGACCATAGAGGTCACGATCCGGTCCTCGGAGATCGCATCCTTGTCCAGCGTTTCGATCGTCGCTCCGTCGCGCAGCACGGTGATGCGGTCGGCAACCTTGCCGACCTCGTTCAGCTTGTGGGAAATCAGGATCGACGAAATACCCTGCGCCTTGAACTCCAGCAGCAGTTCAAGCAGCGCATCGCTGTCCTTTTCATTGAGACTGGCCGTCGGCTCATCGAGAATGAGCAGTTCGACCTCTTTCGACAGGGCTTTGGCGATTTCCACCAGCTGCTGCTTGCCGACGCCGAGATTGGTGATCAGCGTCTGCGGATCTTCGCGCAGGCCCACCTTCTTGAGCAGCGCACGCGTGCGGGTTTCCGCAGCATGCCAGTCGATAATGCCGAATTTTGCCGGTTCATTGCCCAGGAAGATGTTCTCGGCAATGGACAGAAGCGGCACAAGGGCCAGCTCCTGATGAATGATGATGATGCCTTTCGCCTCGCTGTCGCCGATATCGCGAAAGTGCTGTTCCTGCCCGTTATAGTGAATTTCACCCTCATAGCTGCCATGCGGATAGACACCGCTCAACACTTTCATGAGGGTTGATTTTCCCGCACCGTTCTCGCCGACAAGCGCGTGAATTTCGCCCTTGCGGACATTCAGATTGACATTGTTGAGCGCTTTCACCCCGGGAAAGGTTTTGGTGATATTGCGCATTTCGAGGATAGTATCCATGCAGATCCTCATCGACGCCTGCGAGCCGCATAATAGGCCCAGATGGCGTTTCTCTTTGCAAGCTTACAGAAAACCGGCGGCCGCACACCAGCGGAATATTCTGCGCATGTGCTACTGCCCGCGTAACAACAAACCCTGCGCAATGATGCGCAGGGTTTGCCGGATATCCAAGTCCTATTTGATCTGGGCTTCGGTGTAGTAACCGCCGCCAATCAGAATGTCCTTCCAGTTGGTCTTGTCCACTTCCACTGGCTTCAGGAGATAAGACGGAACAACCTTGACGCCATTGTTGTAGGTCTTGGTGTCGTTGATCTCCGGCTGCTCGCCCTTCAGCACCTTGTCGATGACATTCGACGTCACCTTGGCCAGTTCACGCGTATCCTTGTAGATCGTGGAATACTGTTCGCCGGCGATGATCGACTTCACCGAGGGAACTTCGGCATCCTGCCCGGAAACAAACGGGAACGGCTGGTCCTTGGTGCCGTAACCGACGCCGCGCAGCGACGACAGGATACCGATCGACAGGCCATCATAGGGCGACAGAACGGCGTTGACCTTCTTGTCCGTATAATAGGCGGAAAGAAGATTATCCATGCGGGCCTGGGCGACGGCGCCATCCCAGCGCAGCGTACCGACTTTGTCCATGCCGGTCTGACCGGACTGGACGACAAGCTTGCCGCTGTCGATCAGAGGCTGAAGCACGGACATCGCGCCATTGTAGAAGAAGAACGCGTTGTTATCGTCGGGTGAACCGCCGAACAGTTCGATGTTGAACGGGCCCTTTGCTTCGGGGAGGCCGAGCGCCTTCACGAGCGATCCGGCCTGAAGGACACCAACCTGAAAATTGTCAAATGTCGTGTAGTAGTCGACATTGCCGGAATCGCGGATCAGGCGGTCATAGGAAATGACCTTGATGTTCGCATCATGCGCCTGCTGCAGCACATTGGACAGCGTGGTGCCGTCAATGGCCGCGATGACCAGAACCTTCACACCCTTGGTGACCATGTTTTCGATCTGGGCAAGCTGGTTCGGAATGTCATCTTCCGCATATTGCAGGTCGGTGGTGTAGCCGCGTTCCTTCAGCGCCTTCACCATATTGTCTCCGTCAGCAATCCAGCGTGCGGAGGATTTCGTCGGCATCGAGATGCCAACGGCGCCCTTGTCCTGAGCAAAACCCTGCGTACCCATCGCAGAAAGCGCGATCAGGCCTGCAGCAACCATCTTAAACATTTTCACTGGTATCCTCCCAATTTCCCTAATGGACGCTATTTTAGTCGAGCATGTTTTCCGGGTGGAATCGTCTTCGTATCAGCCTCCAGCTCCTCCCAGAGCACGATCCTTGCAACACTTATCTCAAAAGTATGACTTTTGGAATAGTCCTTTCGAACCACAGCAAAAAGTCTTTCCCGGCGGGCCACCAGCACAATCAGAAAACCGAGCTCGCAACCGTTTACATCGATATAATACTATTATAGTATTTTTCAAAAATCACTCGCTAAAAGTCAAGAATGAAGTGAAGCTGCGCCTGCTTCATACGACAATTCCCCGGGAGGACAGACGTGAATTTGGTTCAATTGCTCAATGCCAATGGGAAGCGGCAGGTTGCCGCGCGGCTGGATGATACGTTCAGGCACGTGAAACGGACCCGGTCGATTCTCGAACTCGCGCACGCGGCCATTGAAGCCAAGACCTCCCTCTCCAGGATCGTCGAAGAGCGCGGGCTGGGGAAAGTGCTCGACATCGAGGCCGCCTATGCCGAAGGGCGGTTGCTGTCGCCCATCGATACGCACGATCCGGCCCACATCCATCTGACGGGAACGGGCCTGACCCATCTTGGATCCGCAGCGACGCGCGATGCCATGCACCGCAAGATCGACGATGCCAAGGAAGAGACCCTGACCGATTCGATGAAGATGTTCCGCATGGGTCTTGAAGGCGGCAAACCCAAGAAGGGACAGACCGGCGTGCAGCCGGAATGGTTCTACAAGGGCAATGGCACGATGCTTACCGGGCCGGGGCAGCCGCTTTTGTCTCCAGCCTTTGCCGAAGACGCCGGCGAAGAACCGGAGATTGCCGGTATCTATGTGATCGGTTCCGACGGCACGCCGTTCCGCATCGGCTTTGCACTGGCCAATGAATTCTCCGATCATGTCACCGAGCGTGTCAATTATCTCTTTCTGGCTCACTCCAAACTGCGCCCCTGCTCCCTGGGACCGGAATTGATCGTCGGGGATCTGCCTGCGGATATTCGCGGCAGTTCGCGTATTCTGCGCAAGGGCAAAGCGATCTGGGAAAAACCGTTCCTGTCGGGTGAAGACAACATGTCCCACACCATTGCCAATCTCGAACATCATCATTTCAAATATCCGGTTTTCCGCCAGCCCGGCGATGTCCATGTCCACATGTTCGGAACCGCAACACTGTCCTTCGCCGATGGCATCAAGACAGAGAATGGCGACGTCTTTGAAATCGAAGCACCCGCCTTCGGCCTGCCCTTGCGCAATCCGCTGAAAATACAAAAGCCGGTGAAGGTGAAAGTGGCTACACTTTAAGGTGCAAAACTGCCAGACAGGTCCGCACGCCCAGCTCGCAACAATAATCGGTACAGATGATGACAATGACGCCGTCCGTTTTCGCACGCTATCCCGGCCTGTCCGGCAAGCCAGTTTTCATTTCCGGCGGTGCAACGGGTATCGGCGAGATGATCGTCCGCGCCTTTGCGGCGGAAGGCGCCAGGGTGGGGTTTGTTGATCTTGCCGAGGCGGATGGCAGAAACCTTGCTGAAGAACTGAATGCCTCAGGCGGCGACGTGACGTTTCGCGCCGCCGACGTGACGGATATCGGTGCCTATCAAAGAACAATCCGCGAAATCGAGGAGATCCAAGGCGCGACAACGGTTCTCGTGAACAATGCCGCCAATGACACACGCCATGACTGGCGCGAGGTGACACCGGAGTATTTCGACCAGCGCATCGCGGTGAATCTGCGCCACATGTTTTTTGCCATCCAGGCAGTCGCACCGGCAATGATTGCCGCCGGCGGCGGTTCCATCATCAATTTCGGCTCCGTCGGCTGGATGATGGCATCGGGAGGATATCCCGGCTATGCCTCTGCCAAGTCGGCCGTCCATGGCCTCACCCGCTCCTTTGCCCGCGATCTCGGCAAACACGCTATCCGCGTCAACACGCTGGTGCCGGGCTGGGTGATGACCCAGCGCCAGCTCGATCTGTGGGTCGACGATGCGGCCAATGAATTGATCGACCGCAGCCAATGCCTGGCTGGACGGGTCATGCCCGACGATATCGCCCGTATGGCGCTGTTCCTCGCATCGGATGATTCCAGAATGTGTTCCGCCCAGAACTTCATCGTCGACGGCGGATGGGTCTAGGGCTCTAGTCAGTGCCCGAGGCTGCGAGGACGCGTTCGGCGCCATCCTGGATGACGCCGCGCATGGCCTCCTTGGCAGCCGCCACGTCCCGGTCCCTGATGGCATCGGCGATGGCCCTGTGCCGTGCAACCGAATGCATGTGACGCTCTGTGTTGGGTATCGGCGAGCTGATCGTGAACGTTGTCACCAGCGCCACCTCGATCAGGGCACTGATCGAACGCATGAACGGATTGCCAGAGGCTTCCGCAATGGCAATGTGGAACTGCAGGTCGCTATGGACAAAGTGTGCGGGCGATTCCCGCGTGCTGCCCATCTCCTCAACCCATTCGTAGAGCTTGGCAAGCTGCGCTTCCGTGCGCCGCAATGCGGCGAGACCCGCAGCTTCCGGCTCCAGCGCCAGGCGCATTTCCACGATGCTCGACAGGAAGGCGGCGCTGGCACCGGCCTCGAAATGCCAGACGAGAATATCCGGATCAAAAAGGTTCCAGTTGGAGCGCTCCAGCACGCGGGTGCCGATCTTGGCCTTGGGCTGGATAAGGCCTTTCGCCGCCAAGGTCTTCAACGCCTCGCGCAGAACGGTGCGCGACACGCCAAAGCGCTCAAGCAGTTCCGCGTCCCCCGGCAGAATGCTGTTCTCGGGATAGGACCCGTTGACGATCCGCAGGCCAAGATCGCGCATGACGTGGCCGTGATGCGTACGCGAATGACCCGCCGTACGAAAATCATAATTGCTGAGTTCGTTTTCGACCAATTGTATCCCTGTGACTGGCGATTTGCTTCTTGACGCTGAAGCAAATATTGATCGGCTCCACGTGCTTCGCGGACGCAGTCTGCTTCGCCAGTTCCTCCCTGACCACTATTTATAATATTATATGATCAATAACAATTCTCAATCTGAACAACGCGCAAATCCGCTGCCGCTTGCCATAGGCGCTATCCTTGAAATCCAGCCGCCCCGCCGGTCAATTGCCCTCCGCTGCGCAGATCACGCCGGAAGTCCGAGGGTGACATGCCGGCAATATTGCGGAACGACTTGTTGAAGGCGCTGAGCGAGCCAAACCCGCTATCCATCGCGACCTGCAGCACATTCGCCCTGTCCTGCAGCAGCATGGCCTGCGCGTAGGACAGCCTGAGAAGACTCACGTAATTGTTCAATGTCATGCCGGTCGATTTCTTGAACACGCTCATCGCATATTTGGGATGAAGCCCCGCCGACGTGGCTATGTCGATCGAGTCGATATCCTGCAGAAAGTTGCCTGCTATAAAATCACACATTCGCGCAACCACCCTGGACGACTGCTGACTGGATTGCTCATCAGCAGACATATTCGGGCAATCAGGCACCAAGCGATAAGGCTCGAAGCCAATGCGCTCGATCCGCAGAAGCAGCTCATTGACCGCATGTTCCGCCTTCACCGGATCGCCTGACCGGGCATAGGCGTACCATCGCGTAAAGTTTTCCCTGTCGGCCGCATCGGTTGCGGCGGTGACAAGGGTCGATCCCTGCATCAACCGGCTTGGCACGCTCTCCGGCAGACGCATGCGAAAGAAATGCACGAGCGGCAGATGCGCACCCGCGTAAATCGAATCGTCGGAGGATTCGTCCATCCGGTGCGGCTGGCCGCCCCAGAACAGGCACATGTCGCCCGCATTGAGGCGGATTTTGTGATCCTTCATCCGGTAGTGCACGGAACCGCGAATGACGTAGTTGACCTCGACCTGCGCATGCCAATGCGGCATGGCCATGACCAGCGGGTGATTGTGAAACATTTGCAGGGCGGTTGGCAGACCTTCGACACTGCTCGCCCCCGGCTGATAGATCGGCCTTTCTCCCATCTTACTTTCCGCCCAATTCATGTTCCCTTTATGAGAGACAGGCGCTCCCTTGCCGCTAGTGTAGCCATGTTCGCAAAGATCGGGCAATTGAAAAGGGAGGATTTTCAATGAGCTTCAAATTTCTTGGTGCGACAGCACTTGTCGCAGCATTGGGCATGGGTTCGGCGACCGCTTCGGCCCAGCCAACCGAAATTACCATCTGGAGCTGGGATATCGCGGCTTCGTCCCTGAAAGCATCGCTGGAAGGCTTCAACAAGCAGTTTCCGGATATAAAGGTGAATGTTCAGGATCTAGGCAATAACCAGGTCTTCGAGAAGACACTCGCTGCCTGTGCTGCGGGCGGGGATGGCCTGCCGGACGTCGTCACCATCGAGAACTACAAGGCCGAGATTTTCTGGAACCGTTTTCCCGATTGCTTCACCAATCTGAAGGAACTCGGCTACACCAGCGACATACAAGCCAAATTCCCGGATTTCAAACGCACCGAGCTGGAAGCCGGCGATGTCCCCTATGCCATGCCCTGGGACTCCGGTCCCGTCGCCGTTTTTTACCGGCGCGACTATTACGAAAAGGCTGGCGTGGATCCCAAGAGCATAACGACTTGGGATGATTTCATTGCCGCTGGCAAGAAAATTGCCGCTGCCAACCCCAGTGTTGTCATGGCTCAGGCGGACTTCAACGGCGACAGCGAATGGTTCCGTATGATCTCCAATGAACAGGGCTGCGGCTTCTTTTCCGCCGATGGCCAGACCATCACGATCAACCAGCCCGCATGCATTGCCACGCTGGCGAAGATCAAGCAGATGAAAGACGCAGGCACGCTCACGGCGGCCAATTGGGACGAAAAGGTTCAGGCCAATACCGCGGGTACCGTCGCGAGCCAGCTCTATGGCGGCTGGTATGAGGGTACCATCCGCACCAACTCTCCCAAACTTGCGGGCAAATGGGGCGTCTACCTCATGCCAAGTCTTACGCCCAACGGACCCCACGCGGCCAATGTCGGCGGTTCGTCATTGGCAATCAGCAGCGGCTCGCCGAACAAGGCAGCGGCCTGGACCTATCTGAACTACGTCCTCGGCACCGACGAGGGACAGATCACCATGCTCAAGAACTTCGGTCTTGTACCCTCGCTGCTCAGTGCCGAGAAGCAGCCCTTCGTGTCTGAAGCACAGCCCTATTGGGGCGGGCAGGCCATCTGGACCGATATTCTTGGCACATTGCCAAGGATCGTGGCCGGTCGCGGCACCGCATTTCAAGGTGATGCAAACGGCATCTACAAGGCAACCCAGACCAAGTATTTTGCAGGAGGATATCCCGACGCAAAGGCTGCGCTCGATGATGCAGCAAACCAGATCGCATCGGCAACAGGACTGCCAATCGCTCAATGAGCTCAGCGCTGGACAGGAGTGGGAGCGCCTGTCCGGCATTCCGTTGGAAGACCTGACTATCGCCGTGGAGGACAATCGATGCAGCTGCGCAACCGGGCCGCCTATGGGTTCCTTGCCCCCTATCTCATGGTTTTTACGGCCTTCTGGATATGGCCGATCATCAGTTCATTTGTAATGTCGTTTCAGAACACCCGCGTGAATCCCTGGGCTTTCAGTTTTGGCGCCAATTGGGGCCGCCTGTTCAACGATCCCGCCTTCTACAATGCACTGAAGAACACGATGATCATCCTGATCATTCAGGTTCCCGTGATGATCACGCTGGCGACAGTCATGGCAGTGCTGCTCAACTCCCCGCTCCTGAGAGCACGCGGCCTTTTCCGCTTTGCCTTCTTCGCACCCATCGTGGTCGGTGAAGTCGCCTACGCCGCCGTGTTCCGTCTCATGTTCAATCTTGATTTCGGTGTCATCAACAAGCTGCTGAACAGTGTCGGCATAGCTTCGATTTCATGGTTTGCGGACGCGCCCGCGGCCATGGCGCTTCTTATCATCGCTGTGACCTGGCGTTGGGCCGGATACAATGCGATCATCATACTGGCGGGGCTCCAATCCATCCCCGGCGATGTCTACGAAGCGGCAACGCTGGACCGCGTGAGCAAGCTCCGGCAGTTCATCCACATCACCCTGCCGCTTCTGAAACCCATCATCCTGTTCTGCGTGATCCTGTCGATCATCGGATCGATGCAGCTTTTCACCGAGCCGTTCCTCATCACCAATCGCGGCGGTCCCGGCGGCGGAACGGAGACCCTGGGGCTGTTCCTCTACCGGCAAGGCATTACCTCGCTGAACTTCGGCTACGCTTCGGCGATCGCCTACACCATGGCCGCACTGGCGGTGCTGATTTCGCTGCTCAATCTTTGGATCGGGAGGGACGAGAAATGAAGTCGCAGTCACGCTCGACCCTGGTCCGCTCACTTGCACTGCATGGCGTCCTTATCCCGCTGGCGATCATCTGGCTGTTTCCGCTTTGGATGATGTTCGTGTTCGCGACCATGCCGGACTACGGCATTTTCAGCCCGCAGATCGAACTTCTCCCATCCACGCATTTCCTGGAGAATTTCAGCAATCTGCAGGCGGATACGGATTTCATCCGCGCCCTGACAATCTCCATCGGCGTCGCGATCATCTACACCGTCCTGTCGGTCCTGCTCACCTCCATGGCAGGCTGGGCGCTGGCCCGGTACCAATTCGTCGGCAAGTCCCTGGTCATCGCGATCATTCTCGGCACGATCACCCTGCCCTATTTCGTCGTGGTGATCCCGCAGTTCATCCTGGTGGCGCGCGAATTCAAACTGGCGAACACCTGGATCGCCCTGATCGTGCCGCCGCTCTTCAACTCGCTGGGGGTGCTGTTCATGCGGCAGGCGTTTTCCATGATGCCGGCCGAACTCTTCGACGCAGCGCGGGTGGAAGGCGTCAAGGAATGGCAAATTTTCCTGCGCATTGCCCTGCCGCTTGCCAGGCCGACCATGGCGGCGCTCGCGATCATTCTCTTTCTCGCATCCTGGAACAACTATCTCTGGCCGCTGCTGATCAATTCACGCCCGGGCATGCTGACCGCTCCGGTTGCGCTTGGAACATTGATCGGTCTCACCAAGGTGTCGTGGGGCGGCATCATGGCCGGCGCCGTCATGCTCACGGCGCCGATCCTCGTCATTTTCATTCTCCTGCAGCGCCACTTCATTGCCGGCATCGCCGCCGGCGCCATCAAATAGGGAAACGCCGCATGGCCGAACTTTCACTCAGGAATGTCGTCAAACGTTTCGGTTCCTACGAGATCATCCGCAACGCCTGCCTCGATGTGGCCGATGGCGAGTTCGTGGTCTTCGTCGGCCCCTCCGGCTGTGGCAAGTCCACGCTCTTGCGCATGATTGCCGGTCTTGAGCACATAACCGACGGCGAAATCCATATCGGTGACACGCTGGTCAATGACGTCGAACCTGCCGACCGCGGCATTGCCATGGTGTTCCAGTCCTATGCGTTGTACCCGCACATGACCGTCGAGCAGAATCTCGCCTTCGGCCTGCGCATGACCGGCAACCCGAAAGCCGATACGGAGCGCCGGGTTCAGCGGGTGGCGGACATTCTTCAAATCAGGGAACTGATGCAGCGCCGCCCGAAGCAGCTGTCAGGCGGACAGCGCCAGCGCGTTGCCATTGGCCGCGCCATCGTTCGCGAACCACGGGTTTTCCTGTTCGATGAACCGCTCTCCAACCTCGATGCGGAGCTGCGGGTGCAGATGCGCGTCGAGATTTCCCGCCTGCACAAGGAACTCGGCACGACCATGATCTATGTGACCCATGACCAGACCGAAGCCATGACCCTGGCCGACAAGATCGTGGTGCTGCGGGGCGGTAATATCGAACAGATTGGCGCGCCGCTCGATCTCTACGACAATCCTGCCAACCAGTTCGTCGCCGGTTTTGTTGGCTCACCCAAAATGAACTTCATGAGCGCCGAGGTTGTTGCGGCGGATCCTGACAGCATCACCATCACCCTCGTGAATCAGGGCAAAATCCGTCTCACCCTGCCCATGAACAATCCGCCGCCGGCACTTGGTGAGACAGTGACGCTCGGCGTGCGTCCCGAGCATTTCGCCAAGGCGGGTCAGGGGGATGCCGACATGACCGTCACGGTGGATGTTGCCGAACATCTCGGCAACACCAGCTACATCTACGCCAACGTCGCCGGCGGGGAACAGTTGATCATCGAGCGTGAGGAATCGCGCAATGCACTCAAGACCGACACCCTGACCATCGCCATCAAATCCAGCCACGCCCTGCTGTTCGACAAAGCGGGAAACAGGCTTCGATAAACCGGACTTCGCCTTTCCAGCCACACTCCCGGTGGCCGCAACGCACCCAAAGAGGACCTAGCATGACTGACACAACATCCATTCGCTGGGGCATTATCGGCCCCGGCACCATCGCCCGCACCTTTGCTGACGGCATTGCCCATTCGACGACGGGAAAGCTCATCGCCATTGCCTCGCGCAATCCGGACAAGCCGGAACTCGCAACCCAGTTTCCCGGCGCCCGCATAGTCAGCGGCTATGATGCCTTGCTGCGTGACCCCGAGATCGACGCGGTTTACATCGCAACACCGCACACCGGCCATGCCGAATGGGCGATCAAAACCATCCGCGCCGGCAAGCATGTGCTCGTGGAAAAGCCGATTGCACTCAGCGCCTATGATGCCGATGCGATCTTCCACGAAGCCCGCAAGGCCGGGGTCTTCGCCGGTGAAGCCTTCATGTATCGCCTTCATCCGCAAACCGCCAAGCTGATCGAGCTCATCAAAAGCGGTGTCATCGGCGATGTCCGTATCATCCGGTCAAGCTTCGGCTTCAACATGGGCAGCGTCAGGCCGGACCATCGCCTCTTTGCCAACGACACCGCAGGCGGCGGTATCCTCGACGTCGGCTGCTATCCCGTTTCCATGGTTCGGCTGATTGCGGGCAGCGTCGAAGGCAAACCGTTCCTCGAGCCGGAATCTGTTTCAGGCGCCGCTCATCTTGGCCAGACAGGCGTCGACGAATGGGCGTCGGCCCTGCTCAAATTCCCGAACGGTATTGTCGCCGAGGTCTCCTGCTCGATCATGGCGGAACAGGACAATACCCTTCGTATCATCGGCGCACGGGGTCGCATCGAGGTTGGGGATTTCTGGTATGCGTCCGGTCAACAGGGCGGCACGGGCAAGATCGAGATTTTCCGGCCCGGCGGCGTGCATGAAACCGTCGAGGTAGTGGAAGACCGCTGGCTTTATGCCTTCGAGGTGGACGCTGCGGGCAGCGCCATTCGCGAAAAACGGCAGGAATTTGCAGCACCTGGCATGAGCTGGGCCGACTCTCTCGGCAACCTGCGGGTGCTCGATCAATGGCGCGCCGCAATCGGCCTCGAATACAGCATTGAAACGGCGGCGAAGCGGAACAGGACGATCTCCGGTGCCAAGCCGGTGCCCGGCAAGAGTGTACCCAAAAGGGCAATCCCCGGTCTTGCAAAACCCGCTTCCTCCGTGGCGCTGGGATTTGAGTTCTTTCCGAATTTCGCCGCCGGCTCCCTCACCTTGGATGCCTATTACGAGGCGGGCGGCAATCTGTTCGATACGGCCTATATCTATGCCGGGGGAAAGACCGAGGAAATCTTCGGCGACTGGCATACCAGCCGTTCCGTTCCACGGGAGGATATTGTCCTCATCGGCAAGGGAGCCCATTCGCCGCTCTGCTATCCCGATGCCATCGGCAAACAGCTCTCGCGGTCGCTTGATCGCCTGAAGACCGATCATGTCGACGTCTATTTTATGCACCGCGACAATCCCGATATCCCCGTCGGCGAATTTGTCGACGCCATGGATGCCGAGGTTCGGGCCGGCCGGATTCGCGGCCCCTTCGGCGGGTCGAACTGGACGCGGGAGCGGATGGACGAGGCTATCGCCTATGCGGTGAAGAACGGCAGGACGGCGCCCGGTGCCCTGTCCAACAATTTCTCGCTCGCCGAAATGCTGGATCCGATCTGGGCGGGTTGCGTCGCAGCCTCGGATGAGGATTGGAAAAGGTGGCTGAACGCGAAGCAGATGCCGAATTTTGCCTGGTCAAGCCAGGGCCGCGGCTTCTTTACCGATCGCGCCGGCCGTGACAAGCGGGACGATGAAGAACTGGTCCGCGTCTGGTATTCCGACAGAAACTTTGACCGGCGTGAGCGGGCGATCGAACTGGCAGGTAAACTCGGCCGCAATTCCATTCACGTGGCGCTGGCCTATGTGCTGGCCCAGCCTTTCCCCGTCATTCCGCTTATTGGGCCACGCACCCTCGGCGAGCTTGAAGACAGCCTTTCCGCACTCGACATCAATCTGACCCCGGATCAGGTGAAATGGCTGGAAGGCTAGGCGTGGATGTGGCAAGCAGGAGGATAAAATCAGCAAGGGGGAAGCGATGAAGTATTCGGCATGTATCGAGTGGTTGTTCGCTCCCGAGTCGCCTGATTTCGCCAACCGCATCCGCTTGGCAAGGGATGCCGGGCTTGACGCGGTCGAGTTCTGGAAATGGACTGAGAAGGACATACCGGCTGTCGAAAAGGCATTGGCGGAAACAAAACTTGCGTTGTCCAGTCTCGTCGCGGAGCCAATGATTCCGCTGACCGATCCTGCGTCCCATGATGCCTTTCTGGTTGGTCTGCTGGCCAGCGCCGAAATGGCAAACCGGCTGGGTGCCAAGGTGCTCATCGCGCAGGCCGGGGATGATCTTCCGGGCCGCACCCGCGCCGAACAACATCAGGCCTTGGTCGATTGCCTGACACAGGCGGCCGATGTGCTGGCTGGAACCGGCGTTGTGCTGGGGCTTGAACCACTCAATACGCTCATCGACCACAAGGGCTATTTTCTTCATTCAACGGTTGAAGGTCTTGATATTATCGATGAAGTAAACCGTCCGGAAATCCGCATTGTCTACGATATCTACCATTCTCTCGTCATGGGAGAAGCGACGGCAGAGGTGCTCAAAGACCGGATCGACCGCGTTGCCCATGTCCATATTGCTGACCATCCCGGCCGCAATGAACCCGGCAGCGGCACACTGGAATTGTCAAAATCCCTGCATTGGCTGTTTGACAACGGCTACAATGGATTTGTCGGGCTGGAGTACCGGCCAACCGCCGACACACAATCGAGTCTGGAGAGGACGCTCCGCACACTTGGCCCACGTTAGAGGCGTGTTTTGCTATTGAAGTGCTGAGGGGGAAGCGGGTAAGCATGGATCGATCCTTGCTTCCTGCCTGCTGGCCATCAACGTATCGTTTTTGGCAACACCAAAGAGCGGATCAGACATGAAGGATGCCGATATCCATGACCGATCCGCGCAAACGCCACACCCTGCCAACCATTGCGGATGTCGCCGAACTGGCGGGTGTCTCCCGCGCCATCGCGTCCCGTGCGCTGTCAAGTGAACCGAGACCCGTCTCGGCTGACAAACGGGAGCGGGTACTGGCAGCGGCCGCCAAGCTTGGCTTCAAACCCAACCTCCTGGCGCGCAGCCTGACGACAAAGACCGTCAATCTCGTTGCCGTCATCGTCAACCACATCCATGATCTCTCGGATCTCGACCTGTTCGACCTCCTGATCAGCCAGATCCAGTCCATCGGCAAACAGGTGATCTTTGTTCGCGTCGGCTCGGCCGAGCGGATAGACGAATTCCTGCGCAACGGCATTGCCTATCACGTCGATGCAGCCCTCGTGTTCTCGGATTTCGCCGATGCGGAAACGGTGCGGAAAATGTTCCGCAACGACAGCGTCCTGATGCTCAATGGCATGCGGGATGTGAGCTCTCCCGCCATCATTCCCGATGAGCAGGTGGGGATTGCCGCAGCGGTCACGGATGCCCGGAACAAGGGTGTGCGCAGTGCGCTCCTCGTGACAGGCCGGTCCGCCTCGCCGGTTGAACAGACACGCATCGCCGTCTACAAATCGGAACTGCAGCGCCAGGACATCAGGCTGGTCGCTGAACTGCGCGGCGACTATTCCTACCAGAGCGGCCGCCATGTGGCATCCTCGTCCGATTGGCAAACAGCGGACGCGGTGTTCTGCACATCCGACGCGATGGCCATGGGTGTTCTCGATGTGCACCGGAACGACTTTCCGGACAACCGGCCGCGGACATTCCGTCTCTACGGCTTCGACGACGTGACCCTGGCGGAATACGAGGCCTATCCGATTTCATCCATCGGTTACGACAAGGCCGCCTATATCGATGAAATCCTGAAGTTTCTGCGGGAACCTGCGCTGTTCAACGCGGGCGAGAAACTCATCCAGGTGCCGACCTACTTCGTCGCACGGTCAAGCTCCTGATCAAAATGCAAAGGCCGGGAACGATGCCCGGCCCTTGCCTTGAAACTACCAGAGCGGCGTCAGCGCCGGCGGGTTGGATTTTTCGCCCCACCACTTCTTGTAATTCGCATCATAGGCGCCGGACTGGATGTAGTCGGAGACGAACATGTCAAGCCAGCGGACGAATTCCGGATCGCCCTTGGCAACGGCAATGCCGATCGGATCGTTGGAATAGAGGCCGGCCAAGGTTACCAGATTGTCGTTCTTGGTGGCGAGATAGTCGAGCAGCGACGAGTCTTCGATGGCCGCAGCGACACGCTTCTGCTGCAGGAGCAGCACGCCATCGGGCGAGAAATTGTCGGTATAGACCAGTTCCGCCGTCGGCACGCTCTTCTTCAGGAAGCTTTCGCCTGTCGTGCCGCGGCCGACAACCACCTTCTTGCCCGCCAGGTCTTCCAGCTTGGCGATGCCGGCATCCTTCTGCACGATGACGCGCAGGCCGGCCCGGTTGTAGGGAATCGAGAAATTGACGGTCTTGGCGCGTTCCAGCGTCGCGGAGGTATTGGCCACCACGATATCGAGCTGACCGGAGACCAGCATGGACACGCGGGCATCGCCGGAAACGTCGGTGAACTCGACGGGAACGCCAAGCTTGGCCGCCAGCATGGTTGCCACATCGACGTCATAGCCGACCGGATTGTTCTTGTCGTCGCGGAAACCGATGGGCTCGCCGCCCAGCGACACGCCGATGCGGACCTTTCCCTGCGCGCGAATATCATCAATCTTCCCGGCATGCGCCATGCCGGTAAAAGCCAGTGCACCGGTCAGCGCGAGCGCCGCCAGTTTTCCAATGAACCGTTTCATGAATGTCCCCTTTGTGTTGTTTGTTGCGGATCATATTTTCGGGCAAGCCGGCGTTCGGGTTCCTCCATCCCGGCTTCCCAGAACCAGTATTTGATTTCATCGTCGCAGCGGAAACTTGCCACGTCGTGATTGCCCTTGGCGTCGATGGCATGAATGACGACACCCGCGAGAAATCCGGTGGTCAGCTGTGCGAGGTCTTCCATCGCCATATCGACCGCTGCCCGCAACGAATGGCCGAAGCGCATGGCGAGCACGATGCTGCGGGCCGTGCCGCAGCGGATGGTCATTTCACCCGTATGGGTGCAGGCGGCGGCGCCGTAGCGGCTGTCGGCATAGAACCCGGCACCGGCGATCGGCGAATCGCCGAGGCGCCCCGGATATTTCCAGGCCCAGCCCGAGGTGGAGGTGACCGCGTGAATGCCGTTGGCGGAATCCTTCGACAGGAACACCGTGGTATCGCGGACGCGCTCCGGATCGGTAATGGTGCGGCTCAAGGGGGCGAGCGGAATATCTGGAAAGGCTGCCAGCTCCTCCGGCGTCAATTCCTTCTGCAGCCTCTCCCACCAGACGCGTTTGCTGTCTTCATATAACGTTTCATCGAGGGGAAAGCCGATTTCCGTGGCAAAACGGCGGGCGCCATCGCCGGTCAGCATGACGTGCGGTAATCGTTTCATCACCGCATGCGCGAGCGCTGCGACGGGCAGCGTATCGGGAACGGCGCCGACGGCGCCAACATCCCGCGTCGTGCCATCCATCACGCCCGCATCGAACTCCATGCGCCCGAGCATGTTGGGCCAGCCGCCATAGCCCACGCTGCGGACCTTCACTTCGCGCTCGACTTCGCTGATACCGGCGACCATGGCGTCAAGGCCATGCGCCTCCTGCTTGAGGAGCTCGACGCTCCTGGCAAAACCCGGCCAAGCCTCGTTGTTCGCAATCAGGATCATTATCAGTCTTTACGCATTTTGGAGAGAAACTGGGCGATGCGTGGCTTGGCCATGCCGCCATCGGCTGCAAAGAATTCAGCTGTCGGCAGGTCGACAACGAGCTGTCCCTTGTCGAGAAAGACGATCCGCGATGAGATCGTCCGGGCAAACTCGATTTCATGCGTGACGAAAACCATCGTCGTTCCGTCATGAGCGAGCTTGGCGAGAATGGCCAGCACATCCGACGTCATCTCGGGATCGAGCGCACTGGTGATTTCATCGAGCAGGAGATAGCGCGGCTTCATGGCGAGCGCCCGGCAGATACCGACACGCTGGCGCTGCCCGCCGGACAGTTGCGCCGGGAATGCATCGGCACGGGCACTCAGGCCAACGGAGTCCAGAAGTGTGTGCGCATCGGCTTCCGCCTGCTTGCGCGGTATTTTCAGCACTTCCACCGGTGCCAGCGCAATGTTCTGCACGGCCGTCATGTGCGGATAGAGATTGAAAAGCTGGAAGACCGTCGCCGACCGCTTGCGGGCTTCCGACAGCTCCTTCGGACGGGAAACGTCGAAATCATCAATGGTGATGCGCCCGCCATCGAGTTTCTCCAGGCCGTTCATGCAGCGGATCAGGGTCGATTTGCCCGAGCCGCTGGAGCCGAGAATGGACACGACTTCACCGCTATGCACATCAAGGTCTATTCCGTCGAGCACGGTCGCAGAACCAAACGCCTTGCGTACTCCTCTTACGCTGATCATTTCACAGACCTTTCCATGCGGTGTGCGCCCTCAACCGCTTCTCCAGCTTAGCTCCGCCAAAGGCAACGAGCTTGGCCATGACATAATAAAGCCCGCCCACAACAGCCCAGACGATGAATGGTTTCAGCGTGCGCAGATTGAGAATGTTGCCGATCTTCGTCAGGTCCACCACGCCGATCACCGATATCAGTGATGTCACCTGCAGCTGGTTTACCAGAAGACCGGTCAGCGGACCGATGGCAAAGGCCATGGCCTGCGGTGCGATGATGCGGCGAAGAATTTGCCAGCGTGACAGACCGAAAACCCGGGCGGCCTCGATCTGGTCGCGGCCGATGGACTCGATCGCCGACACGGCAATGACATAGACGAATGCCGCCGTATTGCCCGACAGCGTGATCACCGCGGCCTCGACCGGCGTTACATTGATCTTGGCAAAAGCAGGCAGGCCGAAGAACACGAGAAACAGCTGGACCAGAACCGGGGAATTCTTCAGCACTTCCGCGACGATAGCCACGACCTGCGCCAGCACGGGAATGCGATAGAACCGGATGACGGCCCACAGAGAGCCGATGAAAAGGCCGATGATTGTCGTTGCCAGGAAAAGCGCGAGGGAAACACCTAGCCCCTGCGCGAGCAGGACGATGTCATAGGAGGTGAACGCCGTATAACGCATCAGGCGGCCTCTGTCTGATCACGGTTGAGATAGCGATGCAACGCGCCGATGGCGAGCGAGACCAGATAGGTCAGGCAGGCATAGGCGACGAGCAGAACCGCATAGATTTCAAAGGGCCGGAATGTATCCGATGCCACGATCTTGGCCGAACCGGTCAATTCGTTCAGCGTGATCGTCGAGAGGATCGACGATGTCAGGATGAGATTGATGAAAACCGAACCCAGGGGCCGCACCGAGGTCCTCAAGGCAATCGGCATGACGATCTTGCGGAAGATCGTCGGTTTGGAAAGCCCGCTGACTTCGGCCGCTTCCAGGATGCCGGGATCGATCGACAGGATTCCGGACCTGATCACATCCGAGGTAAAAGCGCCGCCCGCGATGGAAAGTGCAATGACTCCCGTGGTGAACGCATCGATATAGATGCCGATCTCCGGCAGGCCGTAGAAGAAAAAGAAGAGCTGGACGATGAACGGAATGTTGCGGAACAGATCGACATAAATGTACGCAATGCGGGAGAGAACCGGCGACGCGGATGTGACCAGCGCTGCAACGACCGTACCAATGCACAGGCTGCCGGCAAGCGCCAGCACGCAAGCCTCAGCTGTCAGGACCGCACCTTTCACGAGGAAAGGAATGTGCGGTGCCAATATGGTCAGATCAAAGGTCAAACGTCCGTCCGGCACAAAGTGAAACCGGTTTCAGTTTTGCCTATCGCAAGGATGCTGTCAAGCGGTGGCAGCAGAAAAATGAAGTGTAGCTTAGGCCAGGAACTCGGCCCGATGCGGCGAGAAGCTGTCGATCAGGCGACCCCTTTCCAGCGCCTTGACCCCATGGACGAGATTGGACGGAACAATGAAACTGCCGCCCTGCTCCAGCACCTGGCTGACGCCATCGATGGTGACTTCGAAGCGTCCTTCTGCAACATAGCTCGCCTGGATGTGCGGATGCGAATGCAGCGAGCCGACGGCATCCTTTTCGAACTGCACTTCCACCAGCATCATTTCCGGCAGATAGGCCATGATGCGTCGGCTGACGCCGGGCTCGGTCCTGGTCCAGTCAGCGGCATCTTTTGCAACAAACAGAATATGATCAGCCATGTTCACAATTCCCGGTAGCGAGAGACCGGCAACAGACGGTCCCGATGATTGGCATTGTGACCAGAAGCAAGGGGCGCGGTCAACCAGTCGACCGCGCCGCTTTCACCTAAGCCGCCAGACGGCGGCGATTGGCGATTTCAGCCAGCTTGAATGCACGCTCGAGGCAATCCGCCTGCTCATTGGCAAACCGGTTCTCGACGATTTCCATGATCAGCATGGTATCCGGCAGGAACGTCAGCTCCTCGAAGATTTCTTCCCAGGGAATGTCGCCCCAACCGATCGGCAGATGCAGGTCGCCAATGCCAAGCGCCGTTGCTTCAGCCGGATGATAGAATTTGGTCATGCTGTTGTAAGGACGGCCAAAGCTGTCATGCACATGCAGATGCCCCGTGACCGGTGCCATCGCCTTGATCTGTTCGCGCCAATCGAGACCAAGCCGCGTGCTCTCGATGTAGGCATGGCTGAAATCGATCAGGCCGCACACATTGGCACTGCCGATGGTCCGTACGGTTTCGCCGACCTGTGCCGGTGTTTGGCGGTATTCCGCATCGGTGACAGCGAAAATGTTTTCCAAGGCAATCCGCACGCCGTAACCCTTGGCAACCTCGGCCATTTCGGCAAGCGCATCGCGCTCCATCCGGTCGAGATCGGCAATGTGTGACTGTGCCGGCATTTTGGCACTGCCGCTGTGATGCACGAGGATACCCGCTTCAACGCGATTGCACAGTTCCAGCATCGCGCGGACCACGGCCTTCTGATACTCCAGGCGCTCGCGGTCCATGAAATTGGAGACGATCTGACCGTGCACACTGTAGCGCAGATCGAACTGACGGGTGATCGCGGTCAGGCGTTCGGCGCGTCCCGGGATAATCCGGCCGCCCGATATGATTTCCTCGCCATAAAGCGACAGCTCGGCAGCATTGGCACCGAGACCGGCAATGGTGCGAAGGGCATCTTCCAGCGTGTCAAAATTGCCCTTGCCCGTGTAGGTGCAAAAGCCAACGGCGGAAATGGTTGAATCCGAACTCATGTTTGATCCTTTCAAGTCGGGTTATGCGGCCACTGTTTTCGGAGCTGGTTGGCGCGTCGCTGCCGGAGCATCATCAAGGCGCAAACCGGTTTCCTGCGAAAACAGGTGAATATGTTCAGAGGGCAACTGCAGACCTGCAACCGCGCCTTGCTCGAAGAACTGATCTTCCTCAACTGACACCGCAAAGCTCAGCCCGTCAATCTCGACGTGAACGATCCGGCCTGAGCCGAGCTCTTCGATGAAATCGACATTGGCCGGAACGCTGTTCACGGTACCGGCGGGAACGAGACGGCAATGTTCGGGGCGGATTCCGACGGAAACCGCGGTCCCCGCGTTCTGGCCGCCAAGCACCGGATCGATTGCCTGCGCAATGCCGTCCAGCAGCACATGATCGCCGCCGGCAGCGATGGTCGTGTCGAAGAAATTCATCGCCGGCGAGCCGATGAAGGTTCCGACAAACCGCGTGCGCGGACGGTGGTAGATTTCAAGCGGCGTGCCGACCTGTTCCACATGACCCTTGTTCATAACGATCAGCTTGTCGGCCAAGGTCATCGCCTCCACCTGATCGTGGGTGACAAAGACAGAGGTTGCCGACAGGCGCTTGTGCAGGCGGCGGATTTCCACCCGCATCTGCACGCGCAGCTTGGCATCAAGATTGGACAGCGGTTCGTCGAACAGAAACACCTTCGGTTCGCGGATGATCGCGCGGCCCATGGCAACGCGCTGCCGCTGGCCGCCGGAAAGCTGTGCCGGTTTACGGTCGAGCAATTCTTCCAGCCCGACGATCTTGGCTGTTTCCGCAATCCGCCGGTCGCGCTCGGCACGCGGAACACCGGCAACCCTTAGGGCATAGCCGATATTGGCAGCGACGTTCATATGCGGATAGAGCGCGTAGTTCTGGAACACCATCGAGCAACCGCGATCGCGCGGCTCGAGATTGTTGACCACCTTGCCGTCAATTGAAATTTCGCCTGATGTAATCTCTTCAAGACCCGCAATCATGCGCAGCAGCGTAGACTTGCCACAGCCGGAGGGTCCGAGAATGACGACAAACTCGCCGGATTTGAAGTTCAGGTCGACGCCATGCAGGATCTGTGTGCTGCCATAGGTCTTGCGCACATCCTTGATGTCAATTTCAGCCATTGCTACTTCCTTTATTTCTCGGTCGAGACCAGGCCACGGACAAACCAGCGTTGCAGGACGGCAACGACGACCAGGGGTGGCAACATGATGATGAGGGCGCCTGCCATGGAGACATTCCATTCAGGCAAGGCATTGACGGACGGCACCAGCGCACGCATGGCGACCATGGCCGTCTGATAGCTGGCATCGGTGGTCATCAGCTTGGGCCAGAGATACTGGTTCCAGGCATAGACGAACATGATTGTTGCCAGCGCCAGCATATTGGTGCGCGACAGCGGAAGCAGGATGTCGATGAAGAATCGCAGCGGCCGCGCGCCATCCATCTTGGCCGCCTCTGCCAGTTCATCGGGGAGCGTCATGTAGAACTGCCGGTAAAGGAATGTGCCTGTCGCGGTCGCGATCAGCGGCAGGACCAGACCGGAATAGGAGTTCAGCAGATTCCACTGCAGTGACAATTCGATGCCGGTGACGGTCTGGATGATCCAGCGGACGGGTTGGAACACATCCGAAGCGATGTTGTAGGTCGGGATGACGCGCACTTCGAGCGGCAGCATCAGCGTCAGAAAAACCATCCAGAAGAAGACGTGACGCAACGGGCTCTTGAAATAGACGATGGCAAAGGCGCTGAGCGCCGCCAACGCGATCTTGCCCGCCATGACCAGCAATGAGGTGATGAGGCTGTTGAACAGTGCCGGGCCGAGATTGGCACGATCCCAGGCGGCATGAACATTCTTCAGGAAGTCACCGCCAGGTGTCATGTTGAAGGGAACGGCCGTGACCTCCTGCAACGACTGGGTGGACGCCGCGAAAATCATCCAGAACGGTCCGAGAATGAGGATCAGTCCCAGGATCATGATGAAGTAGGTGACGGCATTGAGTATGGGGGTGCGTTCGATCATCGCCGGAATCCTACTTGTAATGCACGCGCCGCTCGACGAAGCGGAACTGGATGAACGTGAACACCATGATAAGTCCGATCAGGACGAGACTCTGCGCTGCAGCGCCGGAGTAATTCAGGCCACGGAAGGCTTCGCTGACGATGCGGTAGACCATGACATCGGTTGCCTTGTTGGGTCCGCCTTCGGTGGTCAGGTCGACGATGCCGTAGGTATCCGGTCCAACGAAACTCTCGGTCAGATTGAGAACCAGGAGAAAGAACAGGGTTGGTGCCAGGAGTGGGACCTGGATATCGAGCGCGCGGCGTACCGGGCCCGAGCCGTCCATGGACGATGCTTCCAGCAGGCTGCGCGGGATGGATTGCAGGCCGGCCGTCATGAAGATGAAGTTGTAGCCGATCCATTTCCACGCAAAACAGATGATGACGAGGATCATGGCATGGCTGCCGTACTTGGCGGGATTCCAGAGGTCGGGCGACCAGGTGTTCACCACCGCGATCAGACCGCTTTCCGGCGCAAAGATGAAGCGGAACGCCAGACCCACCGCCGGTGCGGCAATGGCATAGGGCCAGATGTAAAAGAACCGGAACAGGCTTGAGCCCTTCAACTGACGGTCAACACAGATCGCCAGGATAAAGGCGATAAACATGGACAATCCGGTCGCCGTGAAAGCGAAGAACAGGCTCAGGGACACGGAGCGCCAGTATTCGCTGTCGGCAAAAACGTCGCGAAAATTGTCAAAGCCAACGAAGAGACGTTCGCCCGCACCGCCAAAGGCCGGTTCAAGCGTGAAAGCCCAGTTGAAAACCGAAATAGCCGGCCAATAGAAAAAGAACAAAATGAGCAGGAGTTGCGGCAATGCAAAAAGGACGGGCAACCACCAGCTTTTGAAAACAGCGCGCTTGTTCATGAGAATATTCAATTCTGCCTGTGGGATGAAAAGGAAATGGCCCGGTGCGGTTCCGCTCCGGGCCATTTGAAAGCCTGCACTTAGTTCAGGACTTTTCCGGCATAGGTCTTTTCAAAGCGGCGCAGGATGACATTGCCGCGCTCGACAGCCTGGTCGAGACCGGCCTGCACAGTCAGCTTGCCGAAGAAGATGCCTTCCATCGCATCGGAGATTTCCTTGCGGATCTGCGGGAAGCCGCCGAGGCGGATGCCGCGGGTATTGGCGGAAGTCGGGGTGAAGGTCAGGCTGGCGATAGCCTTTTCACGGCCCTTGAAGGCTGGCTGGTCGTAGAAGCCCTTGGCTTTCATGGCTTCAAAACCTGTCTTGGTGACCGGGATATAGCCGGTGACCGTCGACCACCACTCAACCATGTCCGGCTGGGCGATGAAGTTGAGGAACGCGGCGGCGCCCTTGTATTCAGCTTCGGGGCGGTTGTTGAGAACCCAAAGGGATGCACCGCCGACCATCGAATTCTGGCGTGCCGTTCCCTTCCAGACCGGAAGCATGGTCACGTCCCATTTCGTGCCCTGCTTGATGGTCTTGCCGACTGTGCCGTGATCGGCAATCGACGACTGGATCATCTGGCAGGTTTCGGAGGTGAAGGCTGGAACAACGTCCATGCCCAGCTGCTTGGTCTTGACCACGAACAGGCCTTCATCGGTCATCTTCTTGAAGAATGTCAGATGGTCGACCAGCTTGGTCTTGTTGAGGGTAAGTTCGGCATCGAGCCCGTCATAGCCGTTGTTCTTGGTGGCGATGGGCTGGTTGTGAATGGCGGAGAACTGTTCGACCGTCGCCCAGCTGTCAAAACTGAAACCGAACGGGCAGGCATAACCGGCAGCCTTCAGCTTGCGGGCTGCGGCTTCGACATCTTCCCATGTTTCTGGCGCATTCTGGATGCCGGCCTTGGTGAAGGCATCGACATTGTAGTAGAACATCGCGGTCGACGAATTGAACGGGAACGAGTTCAGCTCGCCCTTTGCCGTCGCATAATAATTGGCGATGCCGGGGAAATAGTTGCTCCAGTCGATCTTGTAGCCATTGTCTTCCATCAGCTTCTTGGCCGGGACGAAAGCGCCCGACAGCATCAGGTCGAGCGTGCCGCCGTCAAAGACCTGCACGACAGCCGGATGCTTCTTGGCGCGATAGGCGGCAATGGCGTTCTGGACTGTTTCGGGATAGCCGTTCTGGCTGGTGCAGACGATTTCGAAATTGGCCTGGGAGTCGTTGAACTTCTTGCAGGCATCCTGCACACGCTCGCCAAGGTCGCCGCTCAGGCCGTACCAGAACTCGAACTTGACCTTCTCGGCCATGGCTGGCGTCGCGCCAAACCCGGCGGCCAGCAGCCCTGCGGCCAGACCAATTTTCACACCAAAACCCTGCATTAAAGCCCCCTGAATACGGCAATTGAGAGAATGAACCCGAGGCAGCTCTGGATAAATCCGGCTGCCTCGCTCGCGTTCAACTCTGGACGGGGTGTGTGAAAGTTTGATCGACCTTAGACGAAACTATTGTGACAATTGCTCAGCCCGGCCGCCGAGTGGCAGCCGCGCTGTGGACAGTATCTAGCGTTGGTTGCTTACAGCAAACCACGCGCGGCAAGGTTGCGCATGAGCGCCGCCATGCCGAATGTCCATTCGGGGCACTCCGTCGACAACCGGACGGTATTGGTGAGCGCACCAAGCTGCGGATTCGATATGGTGACCACATCGCCGATCTTGTGGGTAAATCCCTGCCCCGGCGTATCGCGGTCTTCGACCGGCGCAAACAGCGTTCCCATGAACAGCATGAAGCCATCCGGGTACTGGTGATGCCGTCCGGTGGTCTGGGCGACCAGATCCAGCGGATCGCGGCTGATTTCCTTCATCGTGCTGCTGCCCTTCAGCACGTACCCATCCCGGCCTTCGACCATCAGGTCAAGATCGGCATTGCGCACGTCATCGATGGAATAGGTCGCATCGAACAGCCGGATGAACGGCCCGATCGATGACGAGGCATTGTTGTCCTTTGCCTTGCCGAGCAAAAGGGCGGACCGGCCTTCGACATCGCGCAGGTTCACGTCATTGCCGAGCGTCGCGCCCTGCACCCTGCCCTTGCTGTTGACGGCGAGCACGATTTCCGGCTCCGGATTGTTCCAGCTTGAGATCGGGTGCAGACCGACCGATGCGCCCCAGCCGACGGAGGAGAGGACCTGCGCCTTGGAGAATACTTCCGCATCAGGCCCGATTCCGACTTCCAGATATTGCGACCAGACACCTTCTTCAATCAGGGCAGCCTTCACCTTGGCAGCCTCCGGCGAACCGGCTTTCAGATCGCGCAGACTGTTGCCGATGATCGGCATGATGCGTTCACGGATCTTCAGCGCCAGCGCCGGATTGCCCGCGGCCTTCTCCTCGATGACGCGCTCGATCATCGAGCGGGCAAAGGTAACACCGCAGGCCTTGACTGCCTGCAGATCACAGGGCGCGAGCAGCCGAAGCCGCGCGGCATCGGCTTCACTTTCGACGGACTGCGCCAGAATAGTATCCAGCGGTCCGAGTTCTTCTCCGGCCTGCGCAGCGACATGGGCGGCAGGCTCGTCCAGTTCCAGCAGGTCACGCATTGTCGCGGTCTGGCGTGAGGTGATGTCAAACAGGACGCCGTCGCGCACCACGACAAGGGCGGGGCCCTGCACATCGGGGCGCCAGACACGGCCAACGAAAGTTCCGGTTCTGTAGGTCTCGGTCGATAGGGTCACGGTAAAGGCTCCCGGGAGAGAGTGCTGATACGATGGATTAGTGCGCAGCGTTGCGCTTGCCGAGCCGCATGCCGGTTGCGCCATCAAACAGGTGGCTGTTCGCCGGATCAATCCCGATGTGAATCCGGTCGCCCGATTTGATCGACAGCCGCTCACGGAACAGACACATGATTTCCTGATCGCCCAGTTTGCCGACCACCATGATTTCCGAGCCCGTCGGCTCGACGACGCTGACGTCAACCGGGATGCCGCCGGCGGCAATCTTGATGTGCTCCGGCCGCACACCATAGATCACGTCCGCTGATCCCGTGGTTTGGATGGTCTGCGGCACGGGCAACGTGATGCCTTCCGGCGTCGCGAACTGCCCTGCCCCGGCCAGACGCCCCTTGACGAAGTTCATCGACGGCGAGCCGATGAAACCGGCGACAAAAAGGTTTGCAGGGTAATCGTAGAGATCGAGCGGCGTGCCGATCTGTTCGACCAAGCCGTCTTTCATCACGACGATCTTGTCGGCCATGGTCATGGCTTCGATCTGGTCATGCGTCACATAGACGATGGTGGTACCAAGCCGCTGATGCAGCCCCTTGATCTCGCTGCGCATCTGTACGCGCAGTTTCGCATCGAGATTGGAAAGCGGCTCGTCGAACAGGAAGACCTGCGGATCACGGACGATGGCGCGTCCCATGGCGACGCGCTGGCGCTGGCCGCCGGACAATTGCCGCGGAAAGCGGTCGAGCAGCTTTTCAAGACCAAGGATTTCCGCCGCGCGGCCGACCCGGCTTTCCTTTTCCTGCTTCGGCGCATTCTTGAGCATGAGCGCGAAGCCCATATTGTCGGCCACCGTCATATGCGGATAGAGCGCGTAGTTCTGGAACACCATGGCGATGTCGCGCTCCTTGGCAGGCAGGTCATTGACCACGCGGCTGCCGATGGCAATTTCCCCGGTGGTGATTTCCTCCAGCCCGGCGATCATGCGCAGCAATGTCGATTTCCCGCAGCCTGACGGGCCGACGAGAATGACGAACTCGCCATCTTCAATATCGACGGAGACACCGTGCATCACATTGACGTTGCCGTATTTCTTGGTGACATCCTTGATCGAGACCGAAGCCATCGCGCCCTCCCTGTTCTTGAAAACCTGTTCTAGCCGCCCTTGACGGCACCGGCGGTGAGACCCGCAATGATCTGGCGCTGGGCGAAAACGGTCAGCAGCAGCACCGGCAGTGTAACGACCAGCGCCGCAGCGGCCAGCGGCCCCCAACTGACCTGCTCGAATGAAAGCATGTTGTAGACCGCGACCGGCAAGGTCCGGGTTTCACGGCTGGCCAGCACGATCCCGAAGACAAAATTGTTCCAGGAGAAGATCACCGCCAGGATCAGCGAAACGACAATACCGGGCTTGGCAATGGGCAGCGCCACCTTGACAAAGACCTGCCAGGAGGTTGCACCGTCGATCATGGCGGCCTCTTCCAGTTCCATCGGTGTCGTCTCGAAATAGCCGATCATGATCCAGATCACGATGGGCACGGTCACAACCAGATGGATGATGATCTGGGGCCACAGCGTTCCCAGCAATCCCATGGTCTGGAACAGCAGGAACAAGGGAATAAGATAGGACAGGCCCGGCGTCATGCGCGCGATCATGACGACGATGGCCGCCTTGTCGGCGCGCAGGCGGGCAATGCCATAGCCGGCAGGCACCCCAACGAGCAGGGCCAGCAATGTCGATATGCCCGTCACAATCAGGCTGTTCCAGAAGTAATGCAGGAAATCGTTCGTGGCAAAAATCTGGGTATAGTTCGACCAGGCAAACCGCTCCGGGATGAAGATCGGCGGATAGGCGCCATTGTCTATCTCGTATTTCAACGACAGCGACAGCATCCAGAGAAAGAAGAAAATGGCGGGCGAAACGATCACGAACACAACGAAGGCGGTGCCCAGTGATTTCAGCGGACTACGGCGGGCCATCGGCGTCTCCCTCAGCTGTTCCATTTGGTCCGCTGGCGCAGATAAAGCAGCGCCATGGACATGGTGATGATGACGACGAAGAAGACCACGGCAATCGCCGAGCCATAGCCGATGTCGTAGTAGGAAAAGGCGACATTGTAGAGATAGATATTGATCGTCTCGGATGCCGTGCCGGGGCCGCCCTGCGTCATGGCGAAGATGATGTCAAAGCTCTTCAGCGCATCGATGGAGCGGATGATCACCGCAACCATCATGAAGGGCAGGATCATCGGCAGCGTGATGTAGCGGAATTTCTGCCAGCCATTGGCGCCATCGATTTCCGCGCTCTCGAAGGGATCGCGCGGCATGGAGGCAAGGCCGCCGAGCACGATGAGCATGACAAGCGGTGTCCACTGCCAGGTCTCGACCAGCACCAGCGACGGGATAACCGTGTTCTGGTTGAATATCCATTCCTGCGGCCCGATGCCAACCAGCGACAGGAGGTAGTTGAGAACCCCGAGCTGCGGGTGGTACATCATGGTCCAGACCAGAGCGATGGCCACGGGCGTGGCCATCATCGGCATGACGAAAATGCCGCGCAGCAGGCCGCGCATCGGCAATTTGCTGTCGAAGATCAGAGCCGCAATGGTGCCAAAAAACAACGGGGCGATGACGGAGAGAAGCGTATAGAGCACGGTGTGCCCCATCGACTGCCAGAAGCGCGTATCGCCTGCCAGGCGGGTAAAATTCGCAAACCCGACGAAGCTCTGTTCTCCGCCGAGATGCCACTCATTGACGCTCATCCACAGGGTGAACGCCCAGGGAAACAGAATGACCGCCCCGACAATGACCAGCGCCGGAATGACAAACGGCCAGTAGCTCGGCTTGAGCCGGCGTTTGCCCGTTCTCGCTTTGGTGGTTTGTGCTTCGGTTGTCATGGTCGGGGCGGCGATTGTCATTTGCCCTCGCTGCGCGCAAGGATGGGACGGAATTCTTCCGTTGCCCGCTTCATTTCCGTTGCGGGATCGGCGCCGCCGAGAAGATTGGTCAGGCCGACACCCATCACGTCGCGGAATTCCGTGACCGGGACGATAACCGGCAGGCAGAGCTGGCTGACCTTGGCCGATGCCGTCAGCACATCAACCCATTCGGACGGCATGGTCACACCCTTGCGGACCTCCGGATCGTTGAGGATCGAATTGCGGAAGGGAACGCCGGAGCCCGTTTGCAGCAGGCGCGCGCCCATCTGCTTCGAAATGGCCCATTGGCAATAGAGGTAAGCCGCTTCCTTCTTCGATGATCCCTCGGTCACGCCGATACCATCGCCGAAGGTAGGCGCAGCCTGCACTGCTGGTCCCTTGGGCATGACGCCGTAACCGACCTTGCCGACGACCCGCGATTTCTCCGGGTTTTCCAGCGGCGGGGCAAAACCGATGCCATCCAGCCACATGGCAACCTTGCCCTGCAGGAAGTTTGACTGGCATTCGGCCCAGTTGAAACCCGTTACGCCGGGCGGTGCGGACTTTGTCATCAGGCGCTGATAGAGCGTTGCGGCCTGAATTGCTTCCGGCGTGTCGGTCTGGAGATTGCCGTCGTCGATCGTGCTCTTGCCATAACCGAGCATGAGGCTGGCCCAAACAGGCGTATTGGCGTTCTTCATGCCGCGGGCAACGAACCCGTATGTACCCTTGCTCGCATCGGTGAGTTTTTCTGCGGCGCTTACAAGCTCATCGAAGGACTTCGGATATTCGATGCCCTTGGCGGCGAAGAGTTCCTTGTTCCAATACAGAATCCAGTAATCCACCGAGAACGGCAGACCGCCGAAACGGCCGTTCTTGTCCTTGGCAAAGGCAAGACCCGCTTCGGCAAAATCGCTTTCGACCAATGACGGCTCGGTGAGCGTGGGGTCCTTCAGGAACGGTGTCAGATCGGCAAGCCAGCCACCCTTCTCGAACTGCCGCTTCTGCACGTGATAACTGATATGGATGACATCGAAGCTCGGCTTGCCGGAGGTCAGTTCGATCACGGCTTTCTGGCGCTGCTGCTGTTCCGGCGTCTGCTCGGAATTGACCTTGATTCCGGTCAATTCTTCGAATTCCTTCTGGTACTTTTGCAGAATATCGCCGCGCGGGCTCTTGATCAGGTTCACCTCAAGGGTCGTGCCTGCATATTTCTTCCAGTCGACATTGGCGAATGCCGGCTTTAGGCCGGCAAAGCTCGCCGCGCCAAGTGCTGCTGATCCGGCAAGAAATTGCCGGCGTGTCGGTTGAATCCGTTTCATGCTTATCGTCCTCCCATAATCCATTGCAGTGCCGTAACTCCCATTTCCGGCACCGTTGCGTCTAAACCTTCAGAGCGAGATTCCTTGCATTGTTGATATGCTCGGCAATGGCATCCATCGCCGTTTGCGGGTTGCGGGTCTCGATTGCCGCAATGACCGCCAGATGCTCGCGCATCACCGGAATAACGCGGCCGGTGATGCGAAACCGCTCCTGATTGATCAAGCGCATCTTGATGGCATTGATCCGATAGGCTTTCGAAATGATCCCATTGCCAAGGGAATCGATGATTGTGTCATGCAGCGACCAATCGATCGCCTGCGCGTGCAGTTCAAGCTCGGGCGTCTCTCCGTCCCTGAGAGCCTTCTCCAAGGTCTCTTCATGTTCGCGCCGCAACCTGGCCAACACCTCATCGGAAGCGGAAACACAGAACAGCGCAACCGCTTCCTTCTCCATGAAGACGCGGAACTGGAAGGCTTCGCGGATCAGATTGATATCGATATGCGCAATCTGTATCCCGCGCTGCGGCACCGTCTTCACCAGCCCCTCAGCTTCGAGACGGGGCACAACTTCGCGGATGGCTCCGAGCGGCATACCCGTCATGGCAACGAGCTGGCGCTGCGACACGAACTGCCCCGGATGAAAGTCACGGGCCAGAAGATGTTCCGTGAAACTCGCATAGGCTTTCTCACGCAATCTTACCGGCTCGCCGCTGTCATCCATGCCTGTTCCTCCTCAGACGCCTTCACGATTCCCCGTCAGGCGGCCGCCGCGACAAACAGACGATCAAAGACTGCCGTCAGATGCTTGCGATCGCCGTCCGGCAAGGCTTCGAGCGGGCCACGCGTCCGCCGCCAGCCTTCTTCGCCCTGGTGATGGGCAACCATCGCCTTCACAGCCGGAATCACCGGATATTTCACCAGTTCATTGACAGCCGCAACCACCTCTTCATCGTCGCGCCCTTCATCGATCATACGCACGAGACGTTCGGGGTAGATATTGGCCAGACCCGAGATGGCACCCTGCCCGCCGAGCCGCACGCCCGCAGCAAGGCTGCGCTCATCGCCGATCAGGATGGCAAGGTCATTGTGCCGCGCCAGCATCTTTTCCGTATAGCTCCAGTTGCCGGAAGAATCCTTGACCCCTGCAATCGCTCCAGGGAAGGCCTCACGCAACCGGCTGACCAGATCAACCGAAATCTCGACTGCCGTCACCGAGGGCAGATTATACAGAATGATGCCGCGCACATCCGCGCCGATTGCCTTGAACGCCGCCGCATGCCAGTCAAAGAGGCCGTCATCGCTGACATTCTTGAAATAGGACGGCGGCGCCAGGAGAATACCGCGGCATCCCGCATCCAGCGCAAACCGTGCCTGCTCTGCCGCATCGACATGCGAATTGGCCATGACGCCAACGACAATCTGCGACGGCGCGATGCCTGCCGCAATAAATCCCTTGATGACGGCCTGGCGCTCATGAATACCGATGGACGAGCCCTCGCCCGTCGTCCCGAACAGGGTGACGCTGCTGCAGCCGCGCTGCAGACAGGTTTTTGCATGGTGAATTGCCGAGGGCAGATCAATTGCCAGCGCAGCATCAAACGGCATCGTCAATGCCGCAGAAAGTCCAAATCGTTCAACCCGAGACAATGATTTTCCTCCCACCCTCTCAATGCATAAAGACTACTAACATGTTAGTTGATAGTCAACATGCTGTCACATACATTTTTGCGAGTATGGATACAAATGTTATGAATTGAACAGCACGTGCTCGACTTCGTTCCGCGTCGGCGCACCGGCGCGTCCGCCAAACCGGGTGCATTTGATCGCCGCCGCCGCGCTGGCAAAACGCATGATCTCCTCCATGCCATGCCCTTCCGCCAGCGCCAGCGCGAAGGCGCCGTGAAACACATCTCCGGCGGCCAGCGTATCCACGGCATCAACGGCAAAAGCGGGCATATGGTGTACAATTCCCGCTTCGCCGCCCGACCAGTAGCAGCCCTTGCCGCCGCCGGTGACAGCGACAAAACCGCGATACCGGGCCGCCAAGGCAATGACGGCACGCTCGATATCCGCCTCACCGGTGATGATTTCGGCTGCCGGTTCCGAGGCGACAATATGCGATGCAAGCGGCAGCAGCCGCTCAAGGGTCTCCAGCGGCGCGACATCGGCATCGAGCACGCCATGAATGCCAGTCTCGCGCGCTGCCCTGAGCGCAGTGGCAGCAGCCAGCGGCCAGCGAACATCGGTCATCACCACATCGAACGCGCCGTCCTCGATGGGCGGGATCTGTTCCGGCGCACTCAACAGGGTCTTGTCATAGAAGGGCACGATCATGCGCTCGCCCGACCTGTCGACAAAGATCGAGGAAAAAGCCGACCGCGCGCCTTGGATGCGACGGACAAAGGTGCAGTCAACCCCTTCCTCCGCCAGCTCACCGACCACGCGATCGCCGACATGGTCCAGCCCCGCCGACGCCCACAAAGACGCGCTGCCGCCCAGCCTTGCAATGGTTGCCGCCTGGCTCGATGCCATGCCTGCCGCGATCTCCACGGCCTCCTGCGGGATGAACTTGCCGGGACCGGGCGGCAGGGTGTCGAGCCGGAAGATGGTGTCCATCGTCAGGGCACCAACGCACAGAATCCTTGGCTTCGTATTTGCCGGCATCGTCACACTATCCATATTGGCTGAATCATCAGAAGGGTCAGGCGATAAGGAAACGTTTCGTTGAGCAGGTCAAGCCGGGGGAGCCATGGAGTTTTTCGTGGAACGCCGGGAGAACCAGCGGACCAAACGATTGCCGATTGATCCCGGCAGCCCTATGGTCGCCGTCCGATCAAGTTTGATGAGACCAGTATGACTGCCACAACTGCCCGTATTGCGCGTATCATTGCCACCGAGATCAATGCCAGGCCCGAACAGGCCAATGCGGCGATTGAACTGCTGGACGGCGGCGCGACCGTTCCGTTCATTGCCCGCTACCGCAAAGAGGTGACGGGCGGACTTGACGATACGCAGCTGCGGCTTCTCGACGAACGGCTCATCTACCTGCGCGAGCTTGACGCCCGGCGCGACACCATCATCGAGTCCATCCGCAGCCAGGGCAAGCTGACCGACGAGCTGGAGACCAAGATCCTGGCGTCCGCCACCAAGGCCGAGCTTGAGGACATTTATCTCCCCTACAAGCCCAAGCGGCGCACGCGGGCCGAAATTGCCCGCGAACGCGGATTGGGGCCGCTGGCTGAAACGATTCTCGCCGACCGCCGCAGCGTTCCATCCGAACTGGCCCAGACTTTTCTTTCGGCGGATGTGCCGGATGTGAAAACGGCGCTGGATGGCGCACGCGATATTCTGGTCGAAACCTTCTCGGAAAATGCCGATCTCGTCGGCCGCCTGCGCAACCACATGAAGGACAAGGCCGTTCTGCGCGCCAGGGTCGCCGACGGCAAGCAGGAAGCGGGCGCGAAATTCTCCGACTATTTCAGCCATTTCGAACGCTGGTCGACCATCCCCAGCCATCGCGCCCTCGCCATGCTGCGCGGGCGCAACGAAGACGTGCTTTCCCTCGACATTGAAGTCGATGCCGACGACACCTCTCCGGTGAAGCCGGTGGAACGCATGATCGCCGGTGCCTATGCAATTTCCCCGAGCGGAACCGCCGCCGACAGCTGGCTGATGGACGTCGTCCGCTGGGCCTGGCGGGCGCGCCTGTCGCTCAACCTTTCCATCGACCTGATGACACAGATGCGTGAAAAGGCGGAGGAAGAGGCGATCCACGTTTTCGCCCGCAACCTGAAAGACCTGCTGCTGGCGGCACCGGCCGGATCGCGCGCAACCATGGGCCTCGATCCCGGCATCCGCACCGGCGTGAAAGTGGCTGTCGTCGATGGTACCGGCAAGGTGCTCGACACGACGACCGTCTATCCCTTTCCGCCGCGCAACGATCTGCGTGGAACCCAGGCCGAACTGGCGCGGCTGGCCGGCAAACACAAGATCGAGCTGATCGCCATCGGCAACGGTACCGGCAGCCGCGAGACAGAACGCCTTGTCGCAGACATGCTTGCCGACATGCCCTCGCCCAAGCCGCTGAAGGTGATCGTCAGCGAGGCGGGTGCTTCGGTCTATTCGGCATCGGCGACGGCTGCCGCAGAATTCCCGGATCTCGACGTATCGCTCAGAGGCGCCGTTTCCATCGCCCGGCGCCTGCAGGACCCGCTGGCGGAACTCGTCAAGATCGAACCGAAATCCATCGGCGTCGGCCAGTACCAGCACGACGTCGACCAGTATCGCCTGGCCCGCTCGCTCGACGGTGTTGTCGAAGATGCCGTGAATGCGGTCGGCGTCGACCTCAACACCGCATCGGCGCCGCTGCTGGCCCGCATTTCGGGCCTGGGAACGTCGCTGGCAGAAGCCGTGGTCGCTTACCGCAACGACGTCGGTCCGTTCAAGACCCGCCGTGACCTCCTGAAAGTCGCGCGGTTGGGGCCACGCGCCTTCGAACAATGTGCGGGCTTCCTGCGTATTCCCGACGGCACCGAGCCGCTGGACGCTTCGGCGGTTCATCCGGAGGCTTACGGCGTCGCCAAGAAGATTGTCAGCGCCTGCGGCCGCGACGTGCGTTCGCTGATGAATGACTGCGCCGCCCTGAAGGCGCTCGATCCGCGCCTCTTCGTCGACGAGCGGTTCGGCCTTCCGACGGTTCGCGACATCATCGCCGAGCTGGAAAAGCCCGGCCGCGATCCGCGGCCGCAGTTCAAAACCGCGGCCTTTGCCGATGGTATCGACAACATCAAGGACCTGAAGCCGGGAATGATGCTGGAAGGAACGGTCACCAATGTGGCTGCCTTTGGCGCCTTTGTGGATATCGGCGTGCATCAGGACGGATTGGTGCATCTGTCACAACTGGCAGACCGTTTCGTCAAGGACGCCCACGAGGTCGTCAAGGCGGGGGATGTGGTGAAAGTCCGCGTTGTGGATATCGACGTCAAGCGCAACCGCATCAGCCTGACCATGCGCAAGGATGGTAGCGCCCCTGCCCCAAGGGAGCAAAGGGCTGACAGCACCGGCTTCAAGCCGAAACCGGCAGCGCAGGGCAAACCACAACCATCGACAACACAGGGTGCTTTCGGCGCGGCGCTCGCGGATGCACTTCGGAAGAAATAGTCCCGTCAGTGCATGTCCATCGGCGTCTTATGCGCAGCGATATCGTGCGGCAGGATTGTTTGCCGCTCGATCATGCGATGGACCCGGATTTCGCCGCCCCGATGCAGCGCGCGGATCCGGTCGCCAACCACAGCATCCGCCTGCGTTCGCCGCTGGTTGTGGCGGACATATTCGACCCAGGTGGGCGTGTGGTAGGTTTCGGTCCAGATTTCCGGTTTCTCCAGATCGCGCATCAGCGCCCATTGCCCCGCACCGTCGCGGATCCGCACACGCCGCCGGTCTGACATCAGCGCGAGAAATTCGGGAATGTCTGCTTCGGCGATCTCGTAGTCGATCATGATGACAATCGGCCCACTGCGCGGCTTCAGGTCAAGCGCCAGCAGTGGTTCGCTGAACCGGTTGAGCGGATCGAGATTGAGCGACTTGAACTCCGGCAGGGCGTAGCGCAGGCCAATCACGGCACCGAGCAGCATGAGCACTCCGGAAGCGATCAGAGCCCTGTCCGCGCCGTATTGTTCGGCGGCCGCGCCCCAGAGCCAGCTGCCCGCAGCAATACCCGCAAATGTCGTCGTCTGGTAGAGCGACAGGGCCCGTCCCACCACCCAGCGCGGCGTCGACAGCTGCACCGTGACATTGAACAGCGAGAGGGCCAGGACCCAGCAGGCCCCGGCCAGCAGCAGGGCGATATTGGTGGGCCACACCGACGTGCTGACCGCCGTCACCGCCGCGCTCACCGCAAATCCGGCAAAGGCATACCGCACGATTGCCTCGCTCGAGAGGAATTCACGCAGGCGCGCACTGAGCAGCGCACCGCCGATGGCACCGATGCCGAACGAGCCGAGCATGACACCGTAGGTCAGAGGACCGCCATGGACGAGATCGCGCGCAACGAGCGGCAGGAGCGCCAGAATCGCACTGGCTGAAAGACCGAAGACAAAGCCGCGAACGACCACCTTGCCGATATTGGGCGACATGGCGACGTAGCGCAGGCCCGCCGAAATGGCGCGGCCGAGCGATTCGCGCGGCAAGGGGCTCGGATCGATTTTCGGCTGCCAGCGCATCAGGGCATAGATCACGGCGAAATAGCTGGCCGCGTTGACCGCAAACGTCGCCGCAGCACCGGCAACCGCAACGATGAGGCCGCCAATGGCCGGACCAACACTGCGCGTGATGTTGAAGCCCATGCTGTTCAGCGCCACCGCATTGGGCAGATCGTCCCGGGGAACCATGTCACCGACCGAGGCCTGCCAGGATGGATTGTTGAGAGCCGTCCCGCAGCCCAGCAGAAAGGTGAATGCCAGGAGAAGCCAGGGGGTGATGAGCCCGAGATAGGCAAAAACCGTTAGAAACGCTGAAACGACCAGCATGAACCACTGTGCCACCAGCATCACCTTGCGCCGGTCGAAATTGTCCGCCAGCGCGCCGGATACCAAGGAAAAGATCATGATGGGCAGTGCCGTGGAGGCCTGCACAAGTGCCACCATGTTCACCGAATCAGAAATCGACGTCATCATCCATGCGGCACCCACCGCCTGGATCAGCGAGCCGAAATTGGAGACCAGGCTCGCGATCCAGATAGTGCGGAACGTGTCGTGCTTGAACGGGGCCAGTGGTGATGATCGGTCCGCCACCTCGTCTGCTTTCTCTTCGCTGTGCGTTGCAAATCACTTTCAGACAGTTATAGGCCTGACGTATCGGATTGCCAGCGGCCAAATGGCTTCGCCGGCATTTTCGATAGCCTGGCAACCAGTTGCAGGGACGACCCAGCCATTTGCGCCCATTAAATTCGTGTATGGAAGATAAAATGCGGCGCAGTGCAAAAACCATCCGAACAGGGGTTTTCATCCTGAACGAATTGGACTATATGACCCCGCACCGGCTTAATCAGCCACCGCACAAAAGCGGTTGTTGGGGAATAGGTTAACGGTAGACCCACGGACTCTGACTCCGTTAGTCCTGGTTCGAATCCAGGTTCCCCAGCCACTTTTTCCATCCGCACTCCCCCAGCTATATTCTGACATCGATCGTTGTTGACTTTCGATCATGCGCGGCTGACATCTTACGAGCGAATCCAGCGGCAACGGCTTGAGTGGTTGTGACATTACAATGAGCAGTCTGAAATTTGGCACAAGCGGCCTTCGCGGCCTTGTAACCGAACTACCCGATGAGGTCTGCAAAGCCTATACGCTCGCATTCCTGACACACATGCAGAAAGTCAAAGGCGTTGCGTCCGGCAGCCCTTTGCTCGTTGGTTACGATCTGCGTTCCAGCAGTCCGCGGATGGCGGCCGCATGCATGGCGGCCGCAGAAGCCTTTGGAATGCGGGTGGAAAACTGCGGTCCCTTGCCGACACCGGCACTGGCGTTTCGCGCGCTCAGCCTCAAGGCACCGGCCATCATGGTCACGGGCAGCCATATTCCCGCAGACCGGAATGGCCTGAAGTTCTACCGGCCCGACGGCGAGATCGACAAGGCCGATGAAGCCGGCATCCTGGCCGTCCTTGATCTGGAGGCGAAAAAGCCGGCGGGCTCCGTCGGACAGGCGGCAATCGTGCCGGATGCGCTGCAACATTATATCAGGCGAAGCATCTCCGTTTTGAGGCCGAATGCTTTGGCCGGCAAGAGAATCGGCGTTTATCAGCACAGCTCCGTTGCGGGTGATCTGATCGTCACCATCCTGCAGAACCTCGCCGCTGATGCCGTGGCGCTTGGGCATTCCGCCGTATTCGTGCCCGTTGACACCGAAGCTCTCCGTCCCGAAGATATCGCATTTGCCACCGATGCCTGCAACAAATACAAGCTCGACGCGCTGGTTTCGACCGATGGCGACGCCGACCGGCCGCTTGTTGCCGATGAAAATGGTGTTTTTCTGCGCGGCGACAGTGTCGGCCTTCTGACGGCACATTTTCTTGATGCGGATGCGGTCGTAACGCCCGTCACCTCCAATACGGCCATTGAGCTGAGCGGTCTCTTCACGAAAGTCTACCGGACACGTGTCGGATCGCCCTACGTGATCGAAGGCATGGAGCAGGCCCGCAGGGATGGGTTCCGGCGAATCGTGGGTTTTGAAGCCAATGGCGGGGTGCTATTGGGTTCAACTCTCGCCATGAATGGCGGAACATTGGAGGCCTTGCCAACCCGCGACGCCATGCTTCCGATCCTGAGTGTCCTCGGCACGGCAGCCGGCAGAGGCGTTCCGGTGTCAGCGCTGCTTCGGGATCTGCCCTCCCGCTTTACGCGCAGCGGCCGGCTCGAGCACATTGCATCGACGGCCAGTGGCCCCTTCCTGCAGGGTCTGCTTGACAGTGTCCGCCGCGACGCCTTCTTCGCGCCGGTCGGCACGATCAGGGAAAGCGATGCCATTGACGGCGTGCGTGTCGTCCTTTCGACGGGCGACGTCATTCACTATCGGGCCTCGGGCAATGCGCCTGAGCTGCGCTGTTATGCCGAAGCATCCGATGACGGCCGCGCCGAAGATTTGCTTCATTGGGGTTTGACGCGTGCCCGTGCAATGCTGGGGACGCATTCATAGCCTGGGGCTTTTACAGCGCGCTCGGCTGCAACAGCCGTTTGACCGTCGATATGGTCGACTGTTCCCAGGACGGCGCCTGCCAGCCGAACACAGCATGGAATTTTTCGGTGTTGAGACGCGAGTTCAGCGGGCGGCGGGCTTTCGTCGGATATTCCGACGTCAGGATGTCCTTCACCTCGGCGAACGGGCCCTGCTCATCCCGGCTGGCCTGAAAGATCGCCCGGGCGAAGGTGCTCCAGTTGGTACTGCCCGTTCCGGCAAGATGATAGACACCGAATGCATCGAATTGCGGGTCCGTACGAAGGCGGTTCGCGGCGTGCAGGATGCCGTCGGCAATATCGATGGCCGATGTCGGGTTTCCCCATTGATCGGATACCACCGACAGGCTGTCCCGGTTTGCGGCCAGATGCAGCATGGTTTTGATAAAATTCTTTCCGAACGGGCTATACACCCACGCCGTGCGCAGGATGAGGTGTTTGCCGTTGGCCTGTGCGACCAAAGCCTCGCCAGCGAGCTTCGTCTGGCCGTAAACGCCGTGCGGTCCTGTCGGGTCATCTTCCGCATAGGGGGTATCCCCTTCGCCAGCGAACACATAATCGGTTGAAAGATGAACAACCGGCGCACCAGCCCGCGCCGCGGCCGCGGCAACAGTTCCGGCACCGGTCGCATTGATGGCATGAGCCAATTCAGGCTCATCCTCCGCCTGATCAACGGCCGTATAGGCCGCAGCAGATACAACGAGATCTGGTTTTGCTGTAGCGATCGCATCGAAGACGGTATCTGGCTGCGCCAGATCAAAATCCGGGCGTCCGAGGGTCAGGAGCGTTATTTCGGGGTGCAGGCTGGCGCGCTCGACCAGACTGCGGACAACCTGCCCTTCCCGGCCCGTTACGACAATTTTCATGCCGTCCCCTTCTTCAGGGAGACAGAGCCAAGCCGTTCACCCGCATAGCTTCCGCTGCGGATCGGCTCCCACCACCACGTGTTGTCGAGATACCATTGTATGGTCCGTTCCAAACCGGTATCGAAGGTTTCGGCCGGTTTCCAGCCGAGTTCACGTTCGATCTTTGACGCGTCGATGGCATAGCGGCGGTCATGTCCGGGACGGTCGGTCACGAATGTGATGAGATCCCGGTAACGCGCGCCGCCCTTGCGCGGACGCTTGTTGTCGAGAATATCGCAAATGGTTTCGACAACGCTGAGATTGGTGCGTTCCGCGCGACCGCCGATATTGTAGCTTTCGCCCGGCTTGCCCTTCGTCACCACCAGTTCCAATGCCCGCGCATGATCCTCAACGAACAGCCAGTCGCGAACATTTGCGCCTGCACCATAGACGGGCAATGGCTTCTCATCGAGCGCATTGAGAATAACAAGCGGAATGAGCTTTTCCGGAAAATGGAAGGGACCATAATTGTTCGAGCAGTTCGACAGAACCACCGGCAGACCATATGTCTCGTGCCACGCGCGGACCAGATGGTCCGAGGCTGCCTTTGACGCCGAGTATGGAGATGACGGTGCATAAGGCGTTTCCTCGGTGAAAATGCCGCTGTCGAACGGCAAATCCCCGAACACTTCGTCCGTGGAAATGTGGTGAAAGCGGAATTCGGACTTGGCGGGTTCGGGCAGATCTCGCCAATAGGCCAGCGCCGCATTCAGCATGCGGAATGTACCCACGATATTGGTCTCGATGAACGCTGCAGGGCCATCAATGGAGCGGTCCACATGGCTCTCGGCCGCCAAATGCATGACCGCCTCGATCTTTTCGGTGCGAAGCACGTCAAGAATGGCGGCGTCATCGCAGATATCAGCCTCGACGAAGCTGTAGTTGGGATAATTCTCGATCTGGCGAAGCGATGCGAGATTGCCCGCATAGGTCAGTTTGTCGACGTTGACGACCTGATTGCGGGGATTGGAGGCGAGATGGCGGCAGACCGCCGACCCGATAAAACCCGCACCACCCGTGACTAGAATTCTCATGAAATAGCCTCTCCCTCAGGGAAAAATATCGGAACCGTCAAGCAGCGGCGCTTTCCGGTCCTTGTCGGAAAGCTGAAGCGTGGAAGCCTCGAGCGGCCAGTCAATGCCAATCGAAGGATCGTCGAAGCGGATACCACGGTCGTGTTGCGGCGAGTAATAATCCGTCACCTTGTAGATCACCTCGGTGTTCTCTTCCAAAGTGACGAAACCGTGGGCAAAACCCTTCGGGACCAGAATCTGGTTCCATTTGGCCGCCGAGACTTCAAGCGAAACCCATTTTCCGAACGTCGGGGAGCTTTTGCGAATATCGACGACCACATCGAGAATGGAGCCCTTGACCACGCGCACCAGCTTGTCCTGTGCGCGCGGCGGGAGCTGATAGTGCAGGCCGCGCAACACGCCCTTTGCAGCGGAGAACGAATGATTGTCCTGCACGAACTGCAACGTGATTCCGGCCGCGTCGAAACGCTCCGCATTGTATGTTTCGGAGAAAAAGCCCCGGTCGTCGCCGAACTTCGGCGGCAAAATCTCAAGAACGCCCTCGAGGGCGAGAGGCCTGACTTCCATCATTCTGTTCCAATCTCCGCAGCACGCCGCCGCAGATATGCGGCATATTCGGTCTTGCCCATTTTGGCTGCTCTTTCAAGTACCTGATCGGCATTCAACCAGCCCCATTCCAGGCCGATTTCCTCCGGGCATGCAATCTTGATGCCCTGCCGGTGTTCGATTGTCCGGACAAACGACGACGCCTCATGCAAGCTGTCATGGGTACCGGTATCGAGCCATGCATAGCCGCGGCCCAGTTGCTGAACCTGCAGTTCCCCGCGTTCAAGGTAAATATTGTTGACACTGGTGATTTCCAGCTCCCCGCGCGACGAGGGTTTAATCGACCGCGCAATGTCCACAACATCGTTGCTGTAAAAATACAGGCCCGTCACGGCCCAATGCGACTTGGGGCGTTCGGGTTTTTCTTCAATAGACAATGCCTTGCCGGTAACCTTGTCAAAATCCACCACGCCATAGCGTTGCGGATCCTCGACGTGGTAAGCGAATACCATGCCGCCCTTGGTTATCGATGAGGCAACCTGGCATAGCTTGGAAAGGCCATCGCCGAAATAGATGTTGTCGCCCAGAATCATCGCAACACTGTCCTGGCCGATGAAGTCGCGCCCGATGATGAACGCTTCGGCCAGACCATTTGGCTGCGGCTGTTCGGCATAGGAGAAATTGACCCCGAAATCAGCCCCGTCTCCAAGCAGTTTTTGGAAGAGCGGCAAATCATGCGGCGTCGAGATGATCAGAATGTCGCGTATTCCGGCGAGCATCAGAACGCTCAGCGGGTAATAGATCATGGGCTTATCATAGATGGGAAGGATTTGCTTCGACACAGCGATCGTTAGTGGATAAAGACGTGTACCGCTGCCCCCGGCTAATATAATACCCTTCATGCGATCGCTTCCTTATGTCAATGCTACAAACTGAGCCGATATATGACGCCCTAATTGGCCACACTTGGTTTCATGCAAAGATGGCGAAATGCGGTTCACCGGTCATTGAAAAACCATTTGGCGACAACAGAAAGACAAGTCAACCGGAAGTAAATGAGAAGTCGGCGTGACCCGGATGTTTCCCACCACACAACCTATTGTTTTCACACCATGATCCTGGTTTAGAACCAAATATGCGGTCCAGGTAACACGGAACCTTAAATGCGAATTGAACAACAGCCAGAAGTCAGCGCGATCATCGTGACCTACAATCCGGATCTTGCGGGTCTTGCAGCACTTCTGAACGCAACCAGTCCGCAAGTCGCCCGTGTCATCGTCGTTGACAATGGTTCGAAAATGAATCTGGAACAATGGTTTGCAAGCCAGAGCAATCAAGCGGAATTTGTACCGCTTGACGCCAATTACGGTATTGCCAAAGCGCAGAACGTCGGGATCGACCGGGCACGCGCATCGGGTTCAAGCTTTGTTCTCCTGCTCGACCAGGACAGCATACCGGCACCAGACATGGTCGCCACGCTGCTGTCGGCGGCAAAAGCCCAGATTGCCAAGGGGGTGAAGCTCGGATGTGTCGGTCCGCGTTATGAGGACTCGCGGCAAAAAAATCCGCCTCCATTCATCAAAACGGAAGGATTGCGGCTTCGGCGGCAGACCTGTGGCACGGCCGATGCGGTCGTCGATGTCGATTATCTCATAGCATCGGGCTGCCTCATTCCGACAGCGACCCTTGATGACGTCGGCGGCATGAAAGAGGAACTTTTCATCGACTATGTCGACATCGAATGGGGTCTGCGGGCGCAACACATGGGATACCGGTCCTTTGGGGTTTGCGCCGCCGAAATGCAGCATGATCTGGGTGACAATCCGATAAAGTTTCGTGGACGGTTCATCCCGGTGCACAGCCCGCTGCGGCATTACTACCATTTCCGCAATGCCATCTGGCTTTACCGGCAGCCCTGGCTGCGCGCCAACTGGAAGATCGTCGATGCGGTGCGTCTGGTCCGGAAATTTGTGTTCTACAGTGTCTTTACAGTGCCAAGACTGCAGCACGCCGGGATGATGACGTTGGGCATTTTTCACGGTCTTTTCGGCCGCATGGGAAAGAAACCGAGCAATGGTTGAACGGAGCCTTGCCGCCATGTCCCAGGACTTCGACCTCACCATAGGCGTGGTTATTTTCAAACCCGAACAGGCCGTGCTCGCGGCCACGCTGACGAGCCTTCGGAAAGCCGTGGAGACGATTGCCCCGCTTCGCGCCAAACTCTATGTGATCGACAATTCGCCCGAGCCTGCAGACCACGGCTGGATGAGAAATCTGCTGCCTGACCTGCCACTTGAGATCATCGCAGGGCATGGCAATGTCGGCTTTGGTGCGGCCAACAACATGGTTCTGGACAGGGCGGGGAAATTTCACCTCGTCTTGAATCCCGATGTGGAAATGGAGCCGGATGCCCTGAAGCAGGCATTGACCTTCATGACCGGTGCGCCGGAAACGGGACTGATCACGCCCAAGGCGTTCAATCCGGACGGGAGCACGCAATATCTCTGCAAGCGCTATCCAGCAGTCTTCGACCTGCTTCTTCGCGGCTTTGCGCCTGCCCGCATCAAGGCAATGTTCCGCCGGCGCCTTGAACGGTACGAAATGCGCGAGGAGATCGCCAGCACCCCGTTCTGGGACCCGCCTATTGTCAGCGGATGCTTCATGTTTTTCCGCGGCGATGTTTACAGGCAGCTGGGCGGTTTTGATCCACGCTATCTCCTGTATTTCGAGGATTTCGATATTTCCCTGCGCGTTCGCAAGATAGCACGCATTGCCTATGTGCCAGCGGTCCGGATCGTGCATGAAGGCGGTCGGGCCGCAAGCAAGGGCCTTTGGCACATCCGGCAGTTCCTCCGCTCGGCCTTGATATTCTACAGGACCTATCCGCTGAAGCTTTTCTAGGCGGCTCTACTTGTCGCGGCCGTCAATCTGCCGGTTTATTGCCAAGGCGATCAGCGTGCATGCGGCACCCGACAGCAGATAGGCTCCGCTCGCGATGAGACCAAAGCGGCTCGACAGGATCAAGGCGACAAGTGGCGCGAAACCCGCACCGAACAGCCATGCGAGGTCCGTTGTCAGGGCCGATCCCGTATAGCGGTATCTTCTGGAAAAATTCGATGCGACTGAGCCGGAGGACTGGCCGAACGACAGGCCGAGAAGCAGGAAGCCGAAGACCATGAAGATGATTTCGCCGATATCGCCGCCGTCAAGCAACTGAGGGGCGAACCCGCTGAACACGGCAATGGCGATGGCTGTGGCGATGAGCAAACGGCTCCGGCCAACGCGATCAGCAATATTTCCCGAAGCAAAGATCGCCAACACGCCGACCGCCGCACCAATCGTCTCGATCATGAGGAAGCGTGCCGGTCCCTGGTCCGTGAAGAGAAAGACCCATGACAGCGGAAACACCGTCACCATATGGAAGAGTGCGAAACTGGCCAAAGGCGCAAAGGCACCGATGACCACATGGCGGCCCTCTGTCTGCAACGTGTCGCTGACCGTCGTCGGCTGCAGTTCCCGGCGCTTGAAGAGCTCGGCATATTGTTCCGTCACGACCATGCGCAGGCGCGCGAACAGCGCCACCACATTGATGGCAAAGGCGACGAAGAAGGGATAGCGCCAGCCCCACTCCAGGAAATCCTGCGCGGAAAGGTGCGAGACAAAGAATGCAAACAGGCTGGCCGCAACCATCAGTCCGAGCGGGGCACCGAGCTGCGGGATCATGGCGTACCAGCCGCGGCGGCGTTCCGGCGCATTCAGTGCAAGGAGGGAGGCAAGACCGTCCCATTCACCACCCAGCGCCAGGCCCTGGCCGAGCCGGAAAAGCGCAAGTAGCAGCGCCGATATCCAGCCCACCTGCTCGTAACCCGGCAGAAAGGCAATCGCTACCGTCGAGCTTCCCAGGAGGAACAGGGTAATGGTGAGCTTGACGCCGCGGCCATAGGTGCGGTCGATGGCCATGAAGATCACGGTTCCAAGCGGACGCGCGATGAATGCGAGCGCAAAAATTGCAAAGGAATAGAGCGTGCCCGTCAGCGGATCGACATAGGGAAAGACAAGCTTCGGAAAGACCAGGACGGAGGCGATGGCGTAGACGAAAAAGTCGAAGAACTCCGACGTACGCCCGATGATGACACCGATGGCGATCTCACCGACATTGACATCCTCGTGGCCATGCAGGCCCTTCACGTCACGTCCGTGCGTCGATGAGGGCACCCCTATTTCCGCGCTCATGTCTCGTTGCGCTCCTCAATCCTGATTTGGCAGCTGCTGACGTCAAGCCGCGTTCACGGCTTATGCTAGCATCTCCTTTATCATTGTGACACATTAGGGAAGGATTGGGCAAATTGTCCAATGTCACTTTGAATGGGGTGCCGTTACGGATGGCGCAAATTAGCGCCGTTATCATGACAGGAACGACCTTGAAACGTTTTCTTGCCGTCGCCATACTTCCATTTCTCACCATGCTGACCGCATGCAATGCCGTCGTCATGAGCCCGTCTGGCGACGTAGCTGCACAGCAGCGGGATCTGATCGTCATCTCGACCATCCTGATGCTGATCATCATCGTACCCGTCATGCTGTTGACGGTGTTTTTCGCGTGGCGTTATCGCCAATCCAATACAGAGGCACGCTACGAACCCGATTGGGATCACTCGACGCAACTGGAACTGATCATCTGGGCCGCACCGCTCCTCATCATCATCTGCCTTGGCGCGCTGACATGGATGGGTACGCATCTGCTTGATCCCTACCGTCCGCTGGATCGCATTGCGCCCGGCAGGCTGGTCGACAAGCAGGTCAAGCCCCTGCAGGTGGAAGTCGTGGCGCTCGACTGGAAGTGGCTGTTCATCTATCCGGAATATGGTGTGGCGACGGTCAACGAACTGGCCGCCCCGGTGGATAGGCCAATCGATTTCCGTCTGACATCGTCGGCGGTCATGAACTCGTTCTATATTCCGGCGCTTGCAGGCCAGATCTACACCATGCCGGGTATGCAGACGAAACTCAGCGCCGTGATCAACCACCCCGGCACCTTCGAAGGCTTCTCGGCGAACTACAGCGGCGCGGGTTTCTCGGGCATGAAATTTGCCTTCCTCGGCCTGTCCGATGCCGATTTTGACAAATGGATGGCCGACGTGAAAGCGCAGGGCGCCAAGCTAGATCGAAACGCCTATCTCGACCTTGAACGGCCCAGCGAAAACGAGCCGGCGCGCCGTTACGGCAGTGTCGAGACACAGCTCTTCACCGCCGTGCTCAACCGCTGCGTCGAGCTCGGCAAAATGTGCATGGACGAGATGAGTTCAATCGATGCCAAGGGCGGGCTCGGGCTTGCCGGCATCAACAATGTCCACCCGCTCGAATATGACAAATATAGGCGACGCGGCGCCATTTTTGCTCCGCCGACAACCTATGTCGCACGGATATGCACGACAGAAGAGGAAGAGAGAATGCGGGCGGCCGCACAATCTCCACTGCTGTCACCACGCGACTCCTCACCAATACTCGGTGCCGGACTGCCACGCCCAACTGCCCCACTGTTCGGCGCACAGCGCCGTCCATCGAATTCCTGAACGGATTGAGTCCGACATGTTTGATAATCCCGATCTTCTCAAGGCGGTCTTCGGCCGGTTGACCCTGGAATCCTTCCCGTATCATGAGCCGATCCTGGTCGGCACATTTGCCATGGTGGCCCTTGGCGGTTTGGCGTTGGTGGGGCTTCTCACCTATTACCGCCTCTGGAGCTACCTCTGGCGCGAATGGTTCACCAGCATCGACCACAAGCGCATCGGCATCATGTACATGATCCTCGGCATCGTCATGCTGCTGCGCGGCTTTGCCGACGCCATCATGATGCGCCTGCAACAGGCCATGGCCTTCGGCGGCTCCGACGGCTATCTCCCGGCCCACCACTATGACCAGGTGTTCACCGCCCACGGCGTGATCATGATTTTCTTCGTGGCCATGCCGCTTGTCACCGGTCTGATGAACTTTGTCGTTCCGCTGCAGATCGGCGCGCGTGATGTGTCGTTCCCGTTCCTCAACAATTTCAGTTTCTGGATGACCACGGCCGGGGCGATTCTCGTCATGATGTCGCTGTTTGTCGGGGAATTTGCCAAGACCGGCTGGCTTGCCTATCCGCCGCTTTCCAACATCGGATACAGTCCCGATGTCGGGGTGGACTATTACATATGGGCGCTGCAGATCGCGGGTATCGGCACGCTCCTGTCCGGCGTCAATCTGGTGGCGACCATCGTCAAGATGCGCGCGCCCGGCATGACCATGATGAAGCTGCCGGTCTTTACCTGGACGGCGCTCTGCACCAACGTGCTGATCGTGGCCGCCTTCCCGGTATTGACTGCCGTTCTCGCCCTGCTCAGCCTTGACCGTTATGTCGGCACGAACTTCTTCACCAATGATTTCGGCGGCAATCCGATGATGTATGTCAACCTCATCTGGATTTGGGGTCATCCTGAGGTTTACATTCTCATTCTGCCGGCTTTCGGCATCTTCTCCGAGGTCACTTCCACGTTCTCCGGCAAGCGTCTGTTCGGCTACACGTCGATGGTCTATGCCACGGTCGTCATCACCATCCTCGCCTATCTCGTCTGGCTGCACCACTTCTTCACCATGGGCTCCGGCGCCAGCGTGAATTCCTTCTTCGGCATCACGACGATGATTATATCGATCCCCACCGGGGCCAAGATATTCAACTGGCTGTTCACGATGTATCGCGGGCGCATCCGCTTCGAACTGCCGATGATGTGGACAATCGCCTTTATGCTGACCTTCGTCATCGGCGGCATGACCGGCGTGCTGCTCGCCGTACCTCCGGCAGACTTTGTCCTGCACAACAGCCTGTTCCTTGTGGCGCACTTCCACAATGTCATCATCGGCGGCGTGCTGTTCGGCCTGTTTGCCGGCATCAGCTACTGGTTCCCGAAGGCATTCGGCTTCAAGCTCGATCCGTTCTGGGGCAAGATGTCGTTCTGGTTCTGGGTCATCGGTTTCTACTTCGCCTTCATGCCACTTTATGTACTCGGCCTGATGGGTGTGACCCGGCGCCTGCGCGTGTTCAACGATCCGTCGCTGCAGATCTGGTTCGTGATTGCGGCTTTCGGCGCCGTCCTGATCGCCATCGGCATCCTGTCCTTCCTCATCCAGATCTATGTCAGCATCCGCAACCGCGAGAAGCTGGCCGACCTGACAGGCGATCCCTGGGATGGACGCACGCTGGAATGGTCGACCTCGTCGCCGCCACCGGCCTATAATTTCGCCTTCACGCCGGTGGTACATGACCTCGATGCATGGCACGACATGAAACGGCGTGGCTACACCCGTCCGCTTGAAGGCTTCAAGGCCATCCATATGCCCAGCAACACCGGCACAGGCATCATCCTGGCGGTCCTGAGCATCATCTTCGGCTTTGCCATGATCTGGTACATCTGGTGGCTCGCGGCAGCCAGCTTCATTGCCCTGCTTGCCGTCACCATCGGACATACCTTCAACTACAAGCGCGACTTCCACATACCGGCGGAGGATGTTGTCCGCACGGAAGGTGAGCGAACCGCTCTTCTCGCAGGAGCTGCACGATGAGTTCACCAGCTTCCGCAGTGCACGGGGACGCAATCGCGCCGACGTTCTATCTGGTGGACGAGCATGATCATGCTGAAGGCGGCAGCACCATGTTCGGCTTCTGGATTTACCTGATGAGCGACTGCCTTATCTTCGCTGTGCTGTTTGCAACTTATGGCGTGCTTGGCAGCAATTATGCGGCCGGGCCGTCACCCAAGGATCTCTTCGATCTGCCGCTCGTGGCGCTCAACACGTCGATGCTGCTTTTCTCGTCCATCACCTATGGCTTTGCCATGCTCACCATGGACAAGGGACGGATTGCCGCGACGCAGGGATGGCTGGCCGTGACGGGTCTGTTCGGCCTGGCCTTCCTTGGTATCGAGCTCTACGAATTCGCGCACATGATCCATGAGGGCGCAACGCCGCAACGGAGTGCGTTCCTGTCATCGTTCTTTACGCTCGTCGGGACACACGGCCTGCACGTCACCGTTGGCCTGGTCTGGCTGGTCACGCTCATGATCCAGGTCAAGCGCTATGGCCTTATCCAGGCAAACAAGCGCCGGCTGATGTGCCTCAGCCTGTTCTGGCACTTCCTCGACGTCATCTGGATCGGCGTCTTCACCTTTGTCTATCTGATGGGAATGTTGCGATGACACCAGCACATACGGATGATCACGGCCACGCGGAAGACGATGGGCATGCCCATGGTTCCCTGCGATCCTATCTGATCGGTTTTGGCCTTTCGGTCATCCTGACGGCCATTCCTTTCTGGCTGGTCATGACCGGCGCACTGGACTCAAAACAGGCAACCGCATTCGCGATCATGGCATTGGCCGTGATCCAGATCGTGGTTCACATGGTGTTTTTCCTGCACATGAATGTTCGGTCGGAAAATGGCTGGAACATGATGGCGCTGATCTTCACACTCGTCCTTGTCGTCATCACCCTGACCGGCTCCCTATGGGTCATGTATCACCTCAATACCAACATGATGCCCGGGCATGACATGAGCCAGATACCGTGATGGCAGAATAACTCCGGGACGATGCAATGGATGATGATGGCCACTCTCCAAGCTCCCGGCCCAGAGCTCTGTGGCAACTCGGCCTCCTCGGTCTGATCGGCCTTTCGGGCGTGCTTTTGCTGACAGGGCTCGGCGTCTGGCAGCTGGAGCGACGCGTCTGGAAGCTCGACCTCATCCAGCGCGTCGAACAGCGTATCCATGCACCGGCAGTTTCCGCACCCGGTCCGTCCCAATGGCCTGGGATCGATGACACGGAAACCTACCGTCATGTCCAGGTCCGCGGGCATTTCCGGGCCGGCCATGACACGCTTGTAAAGGCCGTTACCGAACGCGGCAGCGGTTCGTGGGTCATTTCACCATTCCAGACCGATGACGGTATCACCGTCTTGATCAATCGTGGCTTTGTACCGGACGATGCTGCACAGGATTCATGGCAGGTGAGCGCTGTGACGGCGCAGGCCGTGACCGGTCTTCTTCGCATGACCGAGCCTGGCGGCGGCTTTCTGCGACGCAACGATCCCGCTGCCGACCGCTGGTACTCGCGTGATGTCCCTGCCATCGCCACCGCGCGCGCACTCGGAGAGGTAGCCCCCTATTTCATCGACAGGGACGCCGGGGCCAATCCGGATGATCTGCCGATCGGCGGCTTGACGGTTATCCGTTTTGCCAACAATCATCTGGTTTATGCCATAACATGGTTTGCACTTGCGCTCATGTTGGCCGCGGCTTTGATTTATGTTGGACGATATGAATGGCAAGTCCGCAAAACCATGCGATTGAATCAGGCCTGATATGTTGAACCCAGAGGCGAACCGAGTGGATTCAAACCAGATCCGCCAAACTGAAGACGGCCTGATGGCCGGGCTTCGGCCAGCAGCGCCGCCAGCTGATTACACCGCCAACTGGAAGAATATGAACCTGCTGGTCCAGCTGCGCTGGATCGCGGTCATCGGGCAGGTCGTGACCATCGCCGTTGTGCATGAATGGCTCAATCTTGAATTGCCATTGCTGCCGATGTTCCTGGTTCTGGCGGGTTTGATCGGGCTGAATCTCGCCAGTATCGTCTGGCTCCGCAACGATCAGATCACCACGCAGGCTTCCCTGTTCATTGTCCTTGTCTTCGACGTGGCAGCGCTCACGGCGCAGCTCTATTTGAGCGGCGGCGCGACCAATCCGTTTATCTTTCTGTATCTGCTGCAGGTCACACTCAGCGCCGTCTTGCTTGACGCACGCTTGACCTCGGCAATCGTCGCCATTGCCGGTATCAGTTTTGCCGGCCTGACGGTGTTCTACGAGCCAATCATTCTGCCCGGTCAGGGCCCAGACGAACTTTTCCGCCTTCACATCATCGGCATGCTCATCTGCTTCGTGCTCGACGCCGCCCTGCTCGTCGTCTTCGTTGCCCGCATCAACCGCAACCTGCGTGAGCGCGACGCCAATCTTGCCGCCCTGAAACAGCATGCGGCGGAAGAAGACCATATCGTCCGCATGGGCCTGCTTGCCTCCGGCGCGGCACACGAGCTGGGCACACCTCTTTCTTCCCTGTCGGTCATCCTCGGAGATTGGCGGCGGGTTCCGGCTCTTGCCGCCGATCCCGATCTCGTTCAGGAAATCGATGAAATGCAGGCCGAAGTGCAGCGTTGCAAGGCCATCGTCACGGGCATTCTGCTGGCGGCAGGCGAGGCGCGCGGCGAAGCGCCCACGGTGACCACCGTCAATGCCTTCCTGGATGAACTGGTCGCCGAATGGCGGGCGGCGCGGTCCGCAACGACGCTTTCCTACGGAAATGCCTTCGGGCTCAATCTCACCATCGTTTCCGACTCGGCGCTCAAGCAGGTCATCTTCAACGTTCTCGACAATGCCTTCGACGCATCGCCGGGATGGGTCGGATTTCTGGCGGAACGCGAGGGTGATATGCTGGTGCTGCGTGTCAATGATGCCGGGCCCGGCTTCCAGCCGGATATACTGGCAAAGTTCGGCAAGCCCTACCAGTCAAGCAAGGGCCGTCTCGGCGGCGGCCTAGGACTGTTTCTGGTCGTCAACGCCGTGCGCAAGCTCGGTGGTGCCGTGCATGCCCGCAACCTGCCGCAGGGCGGCGCATCCGTGACGCTGGAACTGCCGCTTGCCTCGCTGGCCATCGGAGTGCGCGAACATGACAAATGATCGGCTGCTGGTTATCGTCGAGGACGATACGGCGTTTGCCCGGACGCTGAAACGTTCGTTCGAACGGCGCGAATACAATGTGGTGCTGGCAAGCGGACTGGAAGAACTGCGGGACATCCTGCAAACCCAGTCACCCCACTACGCCATCGTCGATCTGAAACTTTCCGGCGCGTCAGGTCTTACCTGCGTCGAGGCGCTGCATGCCCATGATTCGGAAATGCTGATCGTTGTGCTGACGGGATTCGCCAGCATCGCCACCGCCGTGGAAGCGATCAAGCTCGGCGCCTGTCACTACCTCGCCAAGCCATCCAATTCCGACGACATCGAAGCAGCTTTCAGCAAGGCCGCAGGCAATACGGAGATCGATCTGACCGCGCGCCCGACATCGATCAAGACGCTGGAATGGGAGCGTATCCACCAGATGCTGGTGGAAACAGACTTCAACATTTCGGAAGCAGCCCGGCGGCTCGGCATGCACCGCCGCACCCTCGCCCGCAAACTGGAGAAACGCCGGGTGAATTGACCCGGCGCTGCCCTTCACCTATCGGCCGGGCTGGTTGCGCAGCTTTTCCGCTTCCGCATAAAAGCGCTTTTCCCATTCCTTGTGATTGTCGAGCCCTTCCCGGATGAACGGGGTGAACACCGCCAGGTTCATCAACATCCAGTTGACGATATTGGCTGGAAACCGTGTGGGTTTGACGAAATCGACAAAGAGAACGACGCGTGTCTTGTCCGTGTGATTCCACGCTTCATGTTCGTAGGCATCGTCGAAAATCAGCGCCTTGCCTTCGTGCCAATGGCAAATCTGGTCTTTGACGCGAATGGCCAGCCTGTCTGACTGTTCGGGAACGATCATACCGACATGGAGACGCAGCACGCCATTATAGGGGCCGCGATGCGGCGGCAAATGCTTGCCGGGTTCGAAAATCGAGAACATGGCCGTCTTCAGATTGGGAATCTTCTGCACGGCCGCCCATGTCTTCGGACAGGCCTGAATGTTCTGTTCCGATTTCACCCCGAAGCCGATCAGGAAGAAAGTCTTCCAGTTCTTGTCGGTCGAGATGGTTTTGACGTCCGTGGAAATCTCCTGGAACGCCGGCAATTCACTCTGCCGGAGAAGGACACGATCAAGTTCGGTGCGGATTTCCGGCCAGGCTTTCTCGATCTCGCTTGACCAGGGAAAGGTTGCATTGTCGTAGACGGGAGGATTGCCGAATTTGGCATATTTGAGATTGAGCCCTTCGGCCCAGGAGACAATGCTCATGAAAAAACGCGTGACCCGGCTCGGGCGATCCATCGGTGCGATACCGGCCGTCGCGAAGGATTGATCCGCATTTCCAGTTTGCAGTTGTCCTGAATCTGTTTCTTTCAATGTTCTGTCAGTCACGATCATCCCAATCATTCATTGGTCTTACCGAAAGTCCGCCCGCCATTGCCACCAGGGCACGCGGCCGGACATTCGCACCGGCCAGATTATACGATCCAGGCGGAGTTTCTAGGTGCTGCAGCAATAATTGAGAAGCCAACTCACCTTTTTCAAAGGCTTTTTTGGCCATTCCACAGGCACAATGGCGCGGATCACGCGATCGTGAATCCGCGCAATGGGGCCCTCTCCGGTAGCGTCTGGCTAAAAGCCCAGTGTTTGCTGGGCAGGTTCAGGCGCGCCGACATGCACGCCTTCAAGTTCCAGCATGCGGATTTTGGAGGTTGAGCCGCCTGGCGCCGAGAAACCGCCAACCTTGCCGCCCGCCGCCAGCACCCGGTGGCAGGGGATGATCAGGGCGACCGGATTCTTCGCCATCGCCTGCCCCACGTCCCGTGCGGCTTCCGGCCCGGCACCGAGCTCCTTGGCCAATCCGCCATAGGTAACCGTATGGCCCCATCCAACCCGCCGGACAGCGTCATATATGCGTTTGAAGAACTCGTCCTGCCCGTCAAGATCCAGCACGATTCCGGAAAAGTCCGTTTCTTCACCTTTGAAATAGCGCTTTACCGCCGCAACCGCTTCGGAAATTGCCGGCGTGGGCGCTGCAGGTTCGGCGACTGGCAGGCGCCGGAGCAAGAGCCGCTCCGTTCCCTCTGCATTCCTTGTCGGAAGCTGGAACCGCGTCACACCACGCGTATTCCAGGCAATTCCGCAAAACCCGCCTTCGGTTTCAAAGATATGATAGCTGTGCACTGTCTGACCCATGACATGGCCTCCGTCTTTCACATGTCATGAACATCATGCCGGCGGCACCGGAATTCAACCCGTTTCTTGCACCGGGAGAATGCTGTTGCCAGCCCATGACACATTCAATGGGCTGGAGCGCCGCTCGCCTGGCCTTTCTTGGTCAGAAGCACGAAGAAAGCGGCAATGATCAGCATTGCACCCAGCACAACGAACGTGTCGCTATAGCCCATGATCAGCGATTGCCTTTTGACCGTCTGGCCAAGCGCAATGATCGCCTGTTCACGTGCCGCAACGGGGTCTGTCACACCATGCGCCATGAAGTAGGCCGTCATCTGGTCAAGTCTGCCCCGAACCGTTTCACTGAACAGATTGACCGAATTGCCAATGGTGTTGGAATGGAACTGTTCCCGTTTGGTGACGATCGTGGCGAGCATCGCCGTGCCGAATGCACCGCCGAGGTTCCGCAGCATGTTGAAAACGCCGGACGCCGCAGCGGACTCATGACGGGCAACACCCACCATCGCGATGGCCGTCAGCGGTGCCATCACCACAGCCTGCCCGACGGCGCGAACGATGTTGGGCAGCCAGAGCTGATCGCCGGAATAGTTGGCCGACATGTGAATATTCATGAAACAGCTGCCGCCGAACACGCACAGGCCGAGAAACACGATGATGCGCGTATCAAACCGGCCCATCAGCATCGGAACGAACGGAATGATCAAAAGCTGCGGCAAGCCGGTCCAGGCCATGACCGAGCCGATCTGTTCGGAATTGTAGCCCTGCACCTGACCAAGATATTGCGGCAGCAGATACACCGACCCGTAGAGGCCGAAACCGACAAGCATGTTGGCAACGGTGCCGAGGCCAAAATTGCGCCGTTTCAACAGACGCAGATTAACGGCCGGGTTTTTCACGGTCAGTTCGATCCAGACAAACAGCGCCAGAAACACCACAGCGACGATCGTCAGGCGAACGATGAAGGGCGAACCCAGCCAATCGTTCTTGTTGCCTTCTTCAAGCACCGTCTGAAGCGCACCGAGACCGATGGCCATCGCCAGAATGCCGAACCAGTCGCCCTCCCTCAGCAGGCCGAGGTTCATCGGCTGGCGCTCGAGATTGAGATAGAGCGCGGTGACCATGAAGGCGCCGGGAACGAGATTGATAAAGAATATGTACTGCCAGCCGTAATTCTCGGTGAGGTAACCGCCGATGGTCGGACCGATCGCTGGCGCAAAGGTTGCGGTGATGGCAAAGAGGGCCATGCCAACGGAATGCTGTGACCGCGGCAGCTTGGTCAGGATCAGCGTGAACGCCATCGGAATGAGCACGCCGCCGGTAAAACCCTGAATGGCCCGCAGAATGATCATCTCTTCGAGATTGCGCGCAAAGGCACAGGCCACCGAGAACGCCAGGAACAGCAGGGCATTGACCAGCAGGAAACGCCGGAAGGAAAACACCCGGCTGAGATAGTCGGTCAACGGGATGACAATGATTTCGCCGATGAGATAGGCCGTCGAAATCCACGCGCCATTGTCGACACCAGTGCCGATACCGCCCTCGATATTGAGGAGCGAGGCATTGGTGATCTGGATATTCAGCACAGCCATGAAGGCGCCGATCAGGCCGGCAAAGACGGTAATCCACGTCTTGAGGCTTGCGGGGCGTTCCTGATCGGCAACGGGTGTGGCAGCAACGGACATTTTCTTCGTCCTATCCGGATTTGCTAATTGGCGGCCTTGAAGCAGGCAGTCTCGCCGCACTTGGCCGCGCCGTCGGAATCCTTGAGATTGATGGTCGGGGTCACCGACATGCCGGGACGCAACAGGCCGGTGAGCTTGCTGTCATTGTCCAGGACAACCTTGACCGGGATACGCTGCACGATCTTGGTGAAATTACCGGTTGCATTGTCCGGCGGCAGCAGAGCAAATTCCTGGCCGCTGGCCGGTGCAATGCTGTCGACACGCCCCGTCAGGGCGACATCCGGGAAGGTGTCGACGGCGATATCGACAGGCTGGCCTTTTTTCACATCCGTAAGCTGGGTCTCCTTGAAGTTGGCGATAACGTAGACATCGTCAACCGGAACGACCGCCATCAGCTGGGTTCCGGACTGGACATACTGGCCGACGCGCAGGGTGCGGTTACCGACCACGCCATCCACCGGCGAGACGATCGTCGTGTAACCCAGATTGAGTTCGGCCTGATCCTGAACAGCCTTGTCGCGCGCAAGGGCGGCATTCATCTTGGCCAATTGGGCTTGCAGCACGCCCATCTGTTTCTGCGCCGAAACAACGGCGCCTTCATCACGCTGGAGTGTCGCTTTGGCGATATCCAGCTTGGAAACGGCCTGCTGGGCGTTCTGCACGCTTCCTGCCCCTTGTGTTGCGAGGGCGCCGTAACGGTCATTGTCCTGCTGGGCAAATTTCAAGCTGGCCTGATCGACCGATACGGTCGACTGCGCCTGGGCAATCGCTGCCTGCTGCTGGTCGAGACTCGCCACGATGTTCTCTATGTCAGCCTGTGCCGCGGCGACATCAGCCTTCGCCTGCTCAAGCGCAACCACGTAATCGCGGTCATCTATTTTTGCGAGGGGCTGATTGGCACGGACGGGTTGATTGTCCGCCACAAGCACTTCGCGCACATAGCCGGAAACCTTCGGGGCAACGATGGTGGAATCGGCCTTCACATAGGCATCGTCGGTTGATTCCTGGAACCGTCCGACGGTCCAGTAGTGCCAGCCGAACTTCGCTCCCAGTCCCACAACGATCACAGCTGCGCCAATCAGCAGCAACTTTCGAACATTGCGCGGCGGCTGCTTGTGCGGCGGCTCCATCTTGCCTTCCTGCGGTGCCGACATGGCTTCGTCGGCACTCAGTGTCTTTTCAACCTTGAGATCGAGGGGTTGCGTGTTTTTGGTCATGGCGAATGCCCTTAGTTGAGGAACTAGATCGGCACGGTTCATTGGGAGAACTCGGGTCGGGGATAAATAAGGAACCCAGCAGTTCCCTAATTATGTCTGGACAATTCCGTTTGCAAGACAGAAAATGCGCAAGCAACTATTTTTGAAGACCGAAAGCAGAAGACTGGTGACAAAACCAACGGATACAATCGAGATCGAGCGGGACAATCAGGACGAAAACACACCAGAGATCAAACGTCCGCGCGGACGGCCGCAAAACCGGTCCGACGCGGAGACGAAACACCTGATCCTGCAGACCGCCACCCATGTGCTGCTGGAAAACGGCTACACCGCGACCCGGATGGAGACGGTTGCCCGGGAGGCGGGTGTTGCGAAACGGACCATTTACCGCTTCTGGACAACGAAATCCGAACTGCTTGCGGCCATCGTGGCAGAACGCGGCGAGCAGATAGCCAGCAGGGTCGACGCTTTCCTGCAGACGATTCATACGGAATCACTGGACCATTTGGGACTGAAACACGCGCTCGAACATATCCTGAGCGAATTTGCGCACCTCGTCCTATCCGACCAGACCGTCGCATTCTATCGTCTGGTGACGGCCGAAGCCCTGAACTTTCCGGAAGTCGCCAGAGCCTTCTACAGGGAAGGTCCGTCGCGAAGCTCGGCCATGGTCGCCCGTTTTTTGGAACAGCAGGAAAAGCGCGGACTGATCAAGCTCGATAATTCCAGGATTGCCGCAACGATGCTGCTCGGCATGGTCACCGCAGAACCCTTCCGCATCGCGACACTGGGGCTGGACAGCGTTCCCGAAGACCGCGAGATCGAAGAACGCGTGGCTATGGCAGCGGCATTGTTCCTCGAGGGATGCAGCATCAGGCCAGCCAGTTCCGGATAGTTTACTCTTTCTGCAGCCCGAGATAATCCGTGAGTTCGCGTGCGGCCGCGCCGCCGGCACGATTGGCACCTATGGTGGACGCCGAAGGACCGTAACCGACCAGATGAATGCGCGGATCCTTGGCAACCTGTGTCGCCAGCCTGCCCGACATGATAATGCCGCCATTCTCCTCGCGGATCTGCAGCGGGGCAAGATGATCGAGCGAACTGCGGAACCCCGTGCACCACAAAATGACGTCGGCGCGCTGTTCCCGGCCATCGGACCAGCGTATGCCATTCCGGGTGATCCCGGTAAACATGGGCAGCCGTTTGAGCACACCACGCGCCTGCGCTGCGCGCAGCGCCGGCGTCCACGGAATCCCGGTGACTGAGACCACCGAGCCCGGTACCAAACCGCGTCGCACCCGGTCTTCCACAATCGCCACCGCCGCCCGCCCATCTTCTGGCGTAAACGGTGTATCGCGAAACTGCGGTTCCTGCCGCGTCACCCAGGTCGTCGACGTGACCCGGGAAATTTCGTCCAGCAATTGCAGCGCGGAAATGCCACCACCGACAACAACGACATGCTTTCCGGTAAACTCATCCGCTGTCTTGTAGTCATGGGTATGCAGTTGCCGGCCCTCAAAATTTTCTGCGCCTGGATAGGCTGGAATATAGGGCGTCTCCCACGTTCCCGTTGCATTGATGATGCCGCGCGCGGAAAAACCACCCTCTTCGGTCTCGATACGAAAGCGGCCGTTGCGCTCGCACACGACCTTGACCGTCTGCGGCCGATAGACCGGCAATTCGAACTTCCGTTCATAGGCGGCGTAGTATTGCGGCACCGCCACCGATGCCTTGACTTCGTCACCAGCATCAACCGCCTCGACAAACCGCAGCCCCGGCAGATCGTGAACGCGATTGACCGTCGTCAAAGTCAGGGATGGCCACCGGTACTGCCAAGCGCCACCGGCACCGGGCGATTTGTCCAGAACCAGGTAATTCTTCCAGGATTTCAGGCCAAGCTGTTGCAGGTGATAGGCGGAGGAAAGACCCGCCTGCCCGGCCCCGATCACGACAATATCCGCCTTCAACAGCGCGCGCGCATCGTGCTGTCCCGAGGGAGCATCCGCGCCGTGTACAAGTATGGGAGGGGCCGCTTGATCTGAAGGCATAGCTGATCATAAATTCGATCCGCGCAAATTCAAGGTCCGGCGATTGGCTTTTACACCCGACCGCCACGGCGCGTCGGCGGGGGCTTCGTCAGTTGCTCGATTAGTTCGCGCGCATGAGGAAGCAAATCCTCAAATCTGCGCGCGCAGACGGCCAGATGCCGCGTGGCCCAAGTATCCGTCAGACGAACTGAACGAATGGGCATCGAGCGGCGATATCTCCTCGCTGCAGTCTCCGGGACTATCCCCAACCCGACATCCCGAGCAACCATACGGCAAATGCCTTCAAAGGTCCGCAGACGAATACGGAAGGCAAGAGCATGGCCGGCACGTGCTGCGTGATCACCGAGATAATCCTGCAGCGGACTGCCGGCACTCAATCCGACAAATTCCTGCCCGGCGACATCGGCAAAGGCGATATGGCGACGTTCCGCCCATTGGCTCGAGCGGGCAACAACAAGCACCAGGCGGTCAATGGCAAAGGGCCGTAATTCCAGACTGCCGTGATCCACGGCATCCGTGATCACACCGATATCGGCAGAGCCGCCTGCCACCGCCTTGACGATCTCGGTGCTGAGACGTTCCTTCAAATCGATATCGACATTGGGCCGGACGGCGAGAAAGGCCGCAAGCCTTTCCGGCAGGAATTCCGTCATGGCCGCGGTATTCGCCATCAGGCGAATATGACTTTTCAGACCCTTCGAGAATTCGCCCAGCTCCCCGCGCATCTGCTCGATCTGCTGCAGGACAATACGGGCATGATGGGCAACCGCATCGCCAGCCGGTGTGGTTGCGACGCCGCGCCGGCCGCGTTCGAGCAGCGGGAGACCGATGACGTCTTCCATGCCGCGCAGGCGGGCACTGGCCGATGGCAACGTCATGTTGGCCTGCGTGGCACCATGGGTGATGCTTCCGGCTTCTACAACCAGAAGAAAGAGACGCAGATCAGTCAGGTCGAAACGCATGCATAGGGGTGTAGCACTCAATCTGCCTTCGGCATAGCCTTAGGCAGAGTTCGGTTCTTCCGCATTGTGAACAGTACCATCCCGCGCAATGCTGGGGCATGTTTGACCTGTCCGCAGCTTCCCTTCTCATGATTGCCCTGACGTTCTTCCTTGCCGGTATGGTCAAGGGTGTGACCGGAATGGGGCTGCCGACCGTCGCCATGGGTATTCTCGGCACCATCATGCCTCCGGCAGGCGCAGCGGCGTTGCTGCTCGTTCCCTCTTTCGTCACCAATGTCCTGCAATTGCTTTCCGGGCCAAGCTTTGCGGTCCTCGCATTGCGGTTGTGGGCCATGATGCTCACCATCCTTCTGGGAACCATTGCAGGCGCCTGGCTTATGGCCAATGATACGGCTGGATGGACCACGATGGGTCTCGGCGCTGCCTTGATGCTCTATGCGGGGTTCAGTCTTGCCGCCCGCCAGCTGTCCGTTCCGCGCAGCCTGGAACCCATTCTGTCGCCGCTCGTTGGCATCGTCACGGGCGTCGTAACCGGCGCAACAGGCGTTTTTGTCATACCGGCCGTTCCCTACCTGCAGGCGCTGGGTCTGACCAAGGACGATTTGATCCAGGCGCTTGGCCTGTCCTTTACCGTGTCCACCGTCGCGCTCGCAATCGGGCTGACATCAGGCGGAGCATTGCAGTTCGACAATATGAGCACGTCAGCTCTCGCATTGGCACCTGCGCTGTTCGGCATGTGGTGTGGTCAGAAGGTGCGCGATGCCATCAGCCCTGCAACTTTCCGCCGCTGGTTCCTGGTCTGTCTCCTGCTGCTTGGACTGGAGCTGGTTGTGAAGCCGTTGTTCTGACATCCGCCGATGCCGATCTTCTGGGCCTCGGCTGTAAACCCCATGAACACCTGCGCACCCCGAATGCGCCCCATCTGATCGCTGCCAGGGACGGCTGAAAGCAAAAACCCGTGCTGCGTTCTTCAGCACGGGTTTGAATGTATTGCCTACGGTTCGTCCCGGTACGGCTACTCCTGGCGCTGACCAGTCAGGCTGAGCAGCAACTGGAAGATGTTGACGAAATTCAGGTAGAGCGAGAAAGCGCCGAAGACCGCGAGCTTCTGTTGTGATTCGGAATCATGGCTCTCGGCATACTGCTCCTTGATCGACTGTGTGTCCCAGGCGGTCAACCCGATGAACACAAGCACACCGGCTACGGATACGACGAACTGCAGCATCGACGAGCCGAGGAAAAGATTGACGAGACTCGCGATGACCACGCCGATCAGGCCCATCATCAGGAAGGAGCTGAACTGCGACAGGTCACGCTTGGTCGTGTATCCGTAGAGGCTGGTTGCGCCAAACATCGTTGCCGCGATGAAGAAGGTACGGGCAATGCTGGTTCCGGTGAAGACAAGGAATACGGATGCCAGGGACAGGCCCATGACAGCGCAGAATGCCCAGAACATGGCCTGTGCCGACGATGCCGACATGGACTGCATCTTGAACGAGAAAAACATGACAAAGGCCAGCGGGGCCAGCATCACGACCCACTTCAACGGCGTCGAAAAGATCGGCACATAGAGAGCCGGTGTTGAGGCAACGACAAAGGCTACAAGACCGGTAACAACCAGACCAAGGCCCATGTAGTTGTAGATGCGCAGCATATGCTGGCGCAGGCCTTCATCAAAGACCGCGGATGACTGGCCGCGTGCCGTATCCATCCCATAACGCAGAGGTGTATTCATAAACTCGGTTCCTTTCGGTTCGTTGGATCAGTAAAGGGTTTTGGCAAGGCCCAGCGCAGCCTTTTCCAGATCTGCCGTTGCAGCATCCGAAACGAGCGCATAAGCGACATCGCCAATTTGAAAATAAGCTGCAGACGTGCCGTTCACGCGGAGAGCGCGCGGTTTGACGACATCAAATGTGCCGGGACGCACGGCAAAAAGCGAAACCGGACCAAGGCTGTCGGACCGGACTTCCATTTCGACACTCGGTCCAAAATTGGACGGAAACAGTTGAACGTCATGCACCGTCCATTTCTCAGGCATTGCAGGTATGACGATTCCGGTCGACGCGCGTATCTCCGCAGGGTCGTAGCTGCGGGTTTCCGGCTGCGATACCATTTCGGCACGGAGCGATGATGTCTTGTGCGCCATGATGGCGTCTGAAACGTAGGCTGGCGGCGGCGTTGCGGCGACAACTTTGGAGACGGTCAAAGGACCGAACCCCGCATGGGCCATCCAGCCCAGGGCCAGCAGCACCCCAACCGCCGCAATGCGTTGCAAACCGCCAAACAGCCGATCCCGTCCGAGACCCCGTTCAAGCCGGTGCGCGAGTTCTGACGTTTCCGGAGACCCGGCCGTATGCCCCTGCGCCAGCGCAAGCCGAAGTTCGTCGCGCGACTGCAGATCGGACATGACACGGGCGGCCTGTTCCGGATGCTGCGACAGGTAACGTGCAATCTCAATCCGGCGAAGGGTATCGAGCTGGTCGTCTATATAGGCGTCCAGATCCGCTTCGACGACGGGATCGATCGTTTCAGTCATCTCGGCCTCCTACAATTTTCAAATGACCGGCCTTTCCCAATTGCCGGTCGTTTTCGTGGGAACGAAGGGTTGCGCGGGCCCGGCTGATCCGCGACATCAGGGTACCGACCGGGATGTTCAATGTGTTCGCCGCCTCTTCATAGGAAAGACCTTCCAGCGCGACGAGATGAAGTGCGGACCTCTGCTCTTCAGGAAGAGCGAAAAATGCTTCCCGCACCTGGCCAAGCCGGACGGAATGTTCCTGTGGTGCATCGATGGCCACATCGGCAAGGGAATAGGCAGCCTCCAACGTTCGGGCCTCTGCCGCGTTTGAACGCTTGACGTCGATGAACCGGTTGTGAAGGATCGAAAGCAACCACCCCCGAAGCGTATTGCCATGACGAAACCCGCTTCGCCGCTCATAGGCGCGCAAAAGCGTATCCTGGACGAGGTCCTCTGCATCCGCGTCGTTCCGGGTCAGGGAACGGGCATAACGGCGAAGAGAACCAAGCTGTCCAACAACATCAAAACGTGGTTTCGGCGTTTTCATATGGTGTATACGGAGCCCATGCGGTTTTATTCCCGTTACACGAAATTATTTCATTGTAGCACAAATGGATTATCTGGTTTGGGCCGGCGCGAACGGAGCCATCATGCCAAGATACGGCTTGACCAGCGGCGAAGCGTAGCCGCCGCGCTTGCTTGTCGTCAGCCCCAGCGTCACCAGACCTTCTGCGAGCTTGACCGCAGCGCCAACGCCGTCGACAACCGGGACGCCATATTCCTGTTGCAACCGGCGGGCAAGGTCAGCCATCCCTGCACAACCCAGGACAATGGCTTCAGCCTGATCGTCCCGCAGCGCTTTTTCGATTTCAGCGCGGAGCTTTGTCGTGGCGCCGGATGATGGATCATCGAGGGACAATACGGGAATGGCCGCAGCTCTTACGGTGGCGCGGTCCGACATTCCATAGCGATGAACCAGACCCTTCACCGGCATGATCGAACGCTCGAGGGTTGTTACGATAGAAAAACGCTGCGCGATGAGCGCTGCGGTTGCGACGGCCGCCTCGCAAATGCCGAGCACGGGAATGGATGCCATGGCCCGTGCAGCATCGAGGCCCGTATCATCGAAACAGGCGATGATCGCCGCATCGGCCCCGCTTCTTTCGCCCTCGGCGATCTCCGTGAGCAAGCCGGGGACTGCAAATGCCTCGTCATAGTAGCCCTCGATCGACACCGGCCCCATGCGCGAGGTCCGAGCGCTGATCTCGGTTGCGGGACCAGCCACAGAACGGGCCGCACTCTCGATCGAGTTGGTCATGCTGACGGTGGTATTGGGATTGACGAGCAGAACACGCATTCGCTGTTTATCCGACATGTGCACGGCGGCGGCCAAGGACGATGATCGCCGTCAGGGCAGCGATGATAACCAGGAATGAGAAGACCGATGTAACGGTACCCAGCGCGTAAAGCACAGGCGTCGTCACATTCGTCGTCATTCCGTAGATCTCGAGCGGCAAAGTGTTGAATGTGCCGGCGGCCATCAACGTACGGGCAAATTCGTCATAGGAAAGCGTAAAGCCAAAGAGCCCGACACCAATCAGGCTCGGGGCAATCATTGGCAGAAGCACGTGGCGAAAGGTCTGCCAGGCATTGGCGCCAAGATCACGCGCCGCCTCTTCATAGACCGGTGAAAAGCGATTGAACACGGCGAACATGATGAGCACACCGAAGGGCAGCGTCCAGGTCAGATGCGCACCGAGCCCGGATGACCACCATGCGGGCCTTATGCCGAGCACCTGAAAGAACAAGCCAATGCCAAGGCTGATCAGAATGGAAGGCACGACAAGACTGGAAATCGCGAGATAGAAGAGCAGTGTCGATCCCCTGAACTTGCGCCGGAATGCCAGACCAGCCAACAGCGAAACCACCACCGTGATGACCGTGGTCATGAGCCCGAGGATCATGGATCGGCGCAATGACCCGCCAAAATCACCGACGGCCTGCTGTTCGAAGAGATTGCTGAACCAATGCAGCGACATTCCATTCATCGGAAAGGTCAAACCTCCGGACGGCCCCTGAAATGACAGAATGAAGATTGTCGTGAGCGGCCCATAGAGGAAGAGCACGAACAGTGTGAAGAAGAAGGCGAGAATATAGAATTCGCGGGATCTGGTCTCCGAATGCATGTCAGAGTTCCTTGCGAATATCGACGACACGCAGGATCGCGGCAACGATCAACAGCACGACAATCAGGAGAATGACCGCATTGGCGGCGGCGGCGGGATATTGCAGGAGCGAAATCTGGTTTGCCATCATCAGGCCGACCGAGGCGCTTTGTCCGCCCGACATGAAGCGTACGGTAATGAAATCACCCATCACCAGCGTGACAACAAAAATCGAGCCAATGGCAATGCCGGGCTTGGCCAGCGGTATGATCACATTCGTCAATATCTGAAATCCGGAGGCGCCGGCATCGCGTGCGGCCTCGATGAGCGAGCGATCGATACGCATCAACGTGTTGAAGATGGGCGTGACCATGAAGAGCGTATAAAGATGCACCATCGCCAGAACGACCGCAAACTCTGAAAACAGCAGAAATTCAAGTGGCTTGGAAACAATGCCAAGCTGGATCAGCGATGAATTGATCAGGCCATTGCGCCCCAGGAACGGCACCCATGAAATCATCCGGATGATGTTCGAGGTAAGGAACGGCACGGTGCAGACAAGAAACAGCACCATCTGCATGGTGGTTGAACGGATATGGAAGGCAAGGAAATAGGCCACCCAGAAACCGATAAGCAAGGTGAGACCCCAGACGATCAGCGTGAACTTGAAGGTGTTCAGATAAATCTTCCACGTGACCCATGAGCCCAGTGTTTCGGTATAATTGAAGGTGACGAAATCCGGATAGATCCGCACGGAGTCATAGTCCCAGAAGCTGACCATGACGATTGTGAGGATCGGCAACAGCAGAAACAGACCGAGTATAAGCGCTAGCGGCATCGCCTGGAGATAGGAGAGCAACGGGAGGATCGACTTGGGCCACATCCTGCGAAATGGCCTGGCGAACTTGCCCGGCTCGTTGGTTGTATCAGCGGAAGGATCTGTTGTTGTCATGGAACGTTCCTCTGGAAGGACAGGCCGCCCTTCCCCCCGGGGGAAAAGGCGGCCAAGCTGTACATCAGGCGGCGATGAACTCGTTCCATTTGCGGACCATGTAACGATCCTCGTCCATGACGGAGTTCCAGCATGCAACAGCACCCATGCGGGCTTCGAATGCCCCGCCATCGCGAACTGCCCCCGCCTTCTCCATGACCTTGCCATCGGGAGCAACGATGTCGCCCGCAGCCGGCTTGCCTTCCATCCAATACCCCCATTCATCCGCTGTCATGAAGTTCTTCGCGGTTTCAGGCGCTGCGGAATAATAGCCCTGCCGATTGAGATAGGCGCCCACCCAGCCGGAGAGATACCAGTTGATATATTCATAGGCGGCATCAAGCTCGATGCCGCTCAGGTGCTTGGCGAGACCGAGCCCGCCTCCCCAGGCGCGATAGCCCTCTTTTAGCGGCTGATACTTGCAGGCAATGCCCTTGGAGCGGACGGCAGCGACGGCCGGCGACCACATGGACTGGATAACCACCTCACCGGAAGCCATGAGATTTACGCTTTCGTCGAATGTCTTCCAGAAGGAGCGGAACTGGCCGTCGGTCTTTGCCTTGATGAGGAAGGCAACCGTCTGGTCGATTTCCGCCTTCGTCATATTGCCCTTGTCGCCATACTTGATGGTGCCCATGGATTCGCAGATCATGGCGGCGTCCATGATGCCAATGGACGGAATATTGATGATCGACGCCTTGCCCTTGAAGGCAGGGTCCATGATATCCGCCCAGCTGGTGATGTCGCGGCCGACCAGATCCGGCCGGATACCAAGGGTATCGGCATTGTAGATCGTCGGGATCAGGGTCATCCATTTGGTCGGTTCGGAGGCAAATTTCGTTGAGTCCGCGCTTTCGACAAAGCCCACCGTATGGGGCGCTGTTCCCTGCGCGATCTTGCTTTCCGGTGTCAGTTTGCCGGTTACGAAGAGCGGGGCGATCTTGTCGAAATACTTCATCTTCGACACATCCATCGGCTGCATGACACCTGCCGGAAAGACCTTCTTGGCGATCCAATATTCGATATCGGCAATGTCATAGCTGTCCGGCTGCGTGACCGCGCGCTGGGTCACCGCGTCGGAATCGAGTGCCGTCATCTGCAGCGTAAAGCCGAGATCCTCCTTCACCTTGTTGGCAACGTCATTGAGATTGGAAACGCCTGTTCCGAACTGGCGCAGGGTAACATTCTTGATGTTCTGCGCCCAGATGGTCGGAAAGCCGGTAATGGCGCCGGACCCGGCGACCAGACCTGCCGCGGCGGCGCCCGTTTTCAGAAACGCGCGTCTGTTCAATCCTGCCTTGTGTTTGATTGTATCTGTCATGTTCAGTTCCCCTTTTTTGGTTGTTTCATTCAGGAGTTCAGACGCCCGAGAATGATGGCGTCATTGCTGTCCCAGGCGAGCGGGATGGCTTCACCCACGAAAACAGGCTTTTCATCGAAGGCCTGGTCGCTGACGATGACCGTGAAATCATCGATACCGGCACCGGCTACCGAGAGCTTTATCGACGCCCCGCGGTATTCGATGTTGGAAACCACGCCGGTAAACCCGAAACCCGCCGCCGGCGCGCCGCTGATACGGACGCGATCGGTGCGGATGGCGATATCGATGGCCGCTCCGGCCTCGGCATGACCTGCGGCAGCGAGCGAAATACCGCCCGGAATATCAAAATGGACAAAGCCCTTCGAACTGTTCGCAACCCGTCCGGAAACCACGTTGTGGTCGCCCATGAAACGCGCCACAAAAGCTGTCGCGGGCCGCTCGAACACGGTTCGCGGATGCGCCGCCTGTTCGATCCTGCCATCGTTCATGACAACGATGAGATCCGCCAGCGCCATCGCTTCTTCCTGGCTGTGCGTGACATGGACGAAGGTTATGCCCAGGCTGGTCTGCAGTTTTTTGAGCTCAGCGCGCATGCGTATCTTGAGAAACGGATCGAGAGCGGAAAGCGGTTCGTCAAGCAGGAGCGCTTCCGGGTCAGTGATCAGGGCGCGTGCAAGCGCGACCCGCTGCTGCTGCCCGCCGGAGAGTTGTGCCGGCCGGCGGGTCGCATAGGCGTCCATCTGCATCAGTTTGAGCATGGCCATTGCCTTGACGCGCCGCTCTTCCTTGCCGACGCCCTTCATCTTCAGGCTGAAGGCAACGTTGTCGATGAGATCGAGATGCGGAAACAGGGCATAGGACTGAAACATCATTGCCGTGCCGCGCCTGGCCGGAGGAAAATCCGTCACCACAGTGTTGCCCAGTCGGATATCACCGCTTGAAATCACTTCGTGGCCCGCGATCATCCGTAATGTCGACGTCTTGCCGCAACCGGATGGCCCCAGAAGACAGCAATATGTCCCGGCGGGAATCTTCAGGCTGATCGCGTCCACGGCCGTTGCGGTACCGTAGACTTTCGAAACCGATACGATGTCAATTTCAGCGGCTTTGCTCATGCAGCATTCCCTTTTCTGCCCACTGGAGCTCTGCATATACCGTGCCAATTCCGAGACTTTTTCCTAAGCCTCTGGAATCCTTGCGCCAATTTTCGCAGGATCAGCTTCCTCGCGCATACCACAATGCTGCAATGCACAATTTATGTTCAATGTTTTCAATCCTCGGTGAAATTGTATGCAATTTATATTTCCACAGCGTGCAATCTTGGATGCTGGTCTTAGTTGGAAATCGCGCTAAAAAGAGACTTGGAAGGCAGGAACCGATGAAGCCAGCAACTGAGACAGTCCCGTTACGCGATGACGCGCAAGATGACCGATCGCAACTCATTCGTGAGGCGCTCTACAATGCTATCGTCGAGCGAAGGCTGGCCCCGGGCACAAAGCTGATCGAGACCGAGGTGGGCGAGCTGTTCGACGTCAGCCGCACGGTCGTGCGCGCCGCATTGCAGATGCTGGCGTTTGAGGGACTGGTCAAGATCGAGCGCAATCGGGGCGCGTTCATCGCCTATCCCTCACCAGACGAAGCCCGGCAAATCTTTGAATCCCGCCGGGTCATCGAGCCGGAGATTGCCATGCGTGCGGCTGAGCGCATGGCAATGGCTGACATCGACATGTTTCGGAGCCATCTGAGAGAAGAAGAACGGTTGCTTGCAGAGCGGGGACCAAATGCGCGGCGCGCGGCGATCAAGGCTTCGGGCGATTTTCACCTGATGCTCGCTGCGGTTGCCGGAAATCAGATTCTTGAGCGTTTCATGCGGGAACTGATCGCCCGATCATCCCTCGTCATCGCATTATACGGACAATCCGGGGCTTCTAGCTGCGCCAGATCGGAGCATGCGGATATTCTCGGCGCACTTATCGCACGGGACGGAAAAAAAGCCGCCAGCACGATCCTCCACCATATCGATCATATCGAAGAAGATCTTGACTACAGGGCTGCTGGCAATGCGCCGCTGCGTCAAGCGCTGCGGTTGTAGGTTTCATCCCTAAAGGGAAGGATTTCATATTCCTTCAGTCCTATGCCTTTTGGTTTCGGTACAGACGCGTTTGATGACGAGCGCAGCCGCAAAACCCAACCCCACCACGCCAAGCACGAGTATGACAGGCATCTGCGCGCCGACAAACCAATAGAAAACGGCGAACAGACCCAGCAACGCGAGAAGCGCGACGAGCGCTGAACGCTCCGTACTCACCTTAAATCGGCAACTGCCTATCATGGCCACAATGCCAATCAGGACCGCTCCCATCCCCACGATGAGTGGCAGTGCAGCCATGAGCACAGGCTCGGTTGTTCCGTCCATGCGTATTCCCGTTTCTTGAATTTCTGCTTACTGACACCACAATCATAATCACCTTTCATTGCAACGAAATTACGGTTGCGTCCCGGCACGCAATCTATCGTTGAAGAGCGCCGGAAAAGCGCACAATTCAGCGCAATCTCCTGCCAGTCATTCTGCTGGCTGGCCGGAATCCGTGGTGGAAGGCGCAAATTCGACACGGAAGCAGGCGCCAAGCGGTCTCTGCACAATGGTAATATTTCCGCCATGCAGTTCCATGATCTCCTGGACGAGTTTGAGACCGAGACCGGAGCCTTTGGTGCCCTGATGCCGTTTGAAAAACGGCTCGAACACACGCTCGCGAAGTTCAGCGGGAACGCCCTGCCCTTCATCCGCAACCTCGATCCAGTTTTGCCCGACAATCACCGCGATGGTGCCTGTTCGGCCGCCGTGATCGATGGCGTTCTGCACGAGATTGGTCATCACTCTTTCCAAGGCAACGGGATCGCCCTGCACGACCGCATTGGCGGCGGCGGCTTCAAAACCGACTTCATACCCCGCGGTAAATGCCAAAGGCCCCATATCGAGAACGACGCGCTGCGCGAGCTGGATGAGATCAACATCGGTGAAATGGCGCACGTCCTGCTTCAGCCGCTGCAGGTCAAGCATTTGTTCCGCCAGAACCGCCAGTCTTGCGGTATCCTCTGTCAAAAGAGATTTGGTCATGCCTTGTGGCAACGATGCGACCCTCGTCTTGAGGATCGCAATGGGCGTGCGCAGTTCGTGGGCGGCATCGGCGAGAAAACGCTCCTGGCGGTCATAGCCTTCGTCCAGACGGCCCAGCGCTCCATTGACCGCACGCACAAAAGGCGTGACTTCCGAGGGCATGCCGGTCGACGTCAATCGTACCCCGCGTTTTTCGATGTCTATCGAATCCGCTTGTGCGGCAGCCTGTTCCAATCCCCGCAGCGATCGCCGCACGACGATGGGCGTTGCCACGAAAGCACCGAGCGCAATGATCCCGAGTATCGGAACGACAAGTTTCAGCAGGATCAGTGAGATTCCCAGGAACACCATGAAGAACGGCGCAAGCGCGGATGATCCCGTCAGTATCTGTACACGGCCAGCGTCGGTCTCGACCCAGCGCATTCGGGCCGTCGGCCTCTCCCGGTCACCGATATTCCAACCGAAGCGGGCCTGGCCAATCCGGTCCAGAGCATTTCCTACGCCGGCATATTCCTCCGGGATATCGCCTTCCGTCAGTTGATGCCCCTGCCCATCCCGAATGATGTACCAGAGGTCCGGCACATCTTTTCGCAACGCCCTTATTGCATCCGTATCCTTCAGCATCAGACCACCGTGCGGGTCTCTTCCAATGCCCGCTTCGAGAATTTCAACGGTATTTTCCGTCGAACGGAAGTCGAACAACTGCCCGGAACCGAAAAGCACTGCGATGACAAGAATGAGCACAACGGACTGAACCGCCAGCAACCGCCAGAACAATCGCCGCCTGAGGGATTGCGGGCGCTGCTCCGTCATGACTCTTCCCGCAGGAGATAACCCACGCCGCGAATGACATTGATCACGACTCCGGCCTTCGCATCGGCCAGTTTGCGGCGAAGTCTGGAGACGTGGGAATCGAGGGCGTTCGACTGAATCTCATCGTCAAAGCCGAAGACAGCTTCCATCAGCGCGGGCCGCGGAACCATGCGGCCGACGCGGCGCACCAGGCTTTCAAGTACCAGCATTTCGCGCCGCGGCATCTCAAGCCGGCAATTGCCGACGAGAACATCGCGATAGGCCATGTCGAAGCTCAATCGCCCGACGGTGATGATTTGCGACTGCGCCAGCCCCGGACGGCGCAGAACCGCCCGCAACCGGGCCAGAAGCTCGTCGAAGTCGAATGGTTTGGCCATGTAATCATCGGCACCGGTCTCGAGGCCACTGATACGCTCTGGTACCCGCCCCTTCGCCGTCAACACAATAATCGGCAGGGTAAAGCCATTGCTGCGCAATTTTGGAATGAGGCTCAACCCGTCACCATCCGGCAGTTGGCGATCGAGCAGCACCGCGTCGTAGACTCCGTCATTGAGAATGAGCTCGGCATCAAAGAGACTGCCGACATGGTCCATCACCAGATTGTGGCGCGCAAATGCCGCTCTCAGCGCCACGACCAGTTGCGGTTCGTCCTCAACCAGCAATATGCGCATCTGCCACTCCGCCTCCGATTCACCCGACTTTATCGCCACGTCCTTGCATGCGGAAGGTGCCCACTCATCCACGCACACGGCGAAAGATCAATCCAACGGCCAGTTCACCCAGAAGAATAGCGCCAACAACAGCTATTCCCATCTGCAGCGGATCACGTTCCGATTGACGCAACAGGAAGCCGAGACCGACCAAGGGCGTATTCCAGACAAAGATGCCGAGAATGGTTGCCGGCAGAAAGCCTTGCAGTTTCAATCGCAAGACACCAGCTGGCATTGCCAGGAATATCCGGATGGTCGGAATGGTCTGGGCGACGAGCGTAACCCAGAACTGATTTGTCTCGTAGGCGTTGGCCATGGCGCGGTACCGGGTGACCGGCAGGAAAATATAGCGGCCGAAACGGGCGACAAGCGCATCCGTTCGTTTCTTTCCCGCCAACCGGCCAATGCCATACCAGAACAGGGCACCCAGCGTGGACCCGCAAACGGTGGCGAGCACGAGCACAATCAGGTCCGGGACGCCCGACACATATGTCGCACCGAGAAACACCAGCATGAGATAAGACGGAAGAACCGGGATCAGCTTCTCCGCGAAGGCAAGAGCGACAATGCCAAGCAATCCCATGTCCAGCAGCGATGCATAAAGTGGAGAATCCATCAGCGCGCATTCCCGAGCAAGGGAACCTGATGGCGGGTAATGCGGTAGACCGAAGCCGGCGGGAAATTGCGGAACGTCCAGCCAGTCTTCTCTGCCTTGAGGTCGAGCTTGTGCAGGAGCAAGGAGGACACCGGGCATTTGGGGCCGTAGGTAAACTGGTAAAATCCTCCATCCCGGCGCAACCGGGAAAAACATCCCGCGAGGATCGCCAGAACGATAGCGGGTTTCATCGACAGAAGCGGCAATCCGCTGATGACATTGCCGAAAACCGCGTCTTCAAAGAGGCCGCGCTCCCCGATATGCCGCGCATCCATCTGGTAGAGTTTGGTATCGGGAAATCTCACCTTGAGGAGAGGCACGAACTCCGGCCCATACTCGATCAGCGTGATGTCGCGCTCTGCAATGCCGCGTTTCAGCAGGGCCGACGTGAACACGCCCGTCCCGGGGCCAAGCTCCAGAACAGGGCCGTGAGACGGCGATATGTGCTCGGTCATCAGAGCCGACAGACTGTTGCTGGATGGTGTTACCGATGCGACGCGTAGGGGTGCGCGCAGCCAGGCACTGAAGAACCGAAGAATATCTGTTTGAGCCATTCAAAATCTCACATGAGGAACGTTGCGGGTTCCACCATGTGCGAGCGCAAACATTGTGACAGTCTGGCATGCCCGGCAAGAATTCACACGTTTGGTTTGGCGATTCCGGCAGGCCCTGCCGCTGGTCAAATAGCCGTGCCGCCAAGCGAAGAACGCCAATATGCAACACGCTCCTTGAGACGGGCCTGACGGACATAGGCCAGTTTCTCGTCCTCCATTCGCTCGAGTTCCTCGAACACGAAATCGTCCGATGTCCCATGGTTCCAGGCCTGCTGCAGGTCCCGGCACGGATGATTGCCAAGACGAAGCGTAAACCACAGGCGGTTCTGGATCGTATCAAGGTTGGTGCTTTGGCCAATCCAGATCTTGCCCGACGCGAGGCAGCGAACGGCATAAATTCCAACGATTGCTTTTCTTTCCTTATAGGCCGCGATCGCCGCCTTTTTGTCCTCGGTCTTCATCCGTCATTCCGTTCACAAGAGTTTTCAAGTCAAAGCCCCCATAGCAGTCAATCCGAATTTCGTCAATTTATTACCCGGATGATATTGACTTTTCATTTTATAACCCGGATATAAATCAAATATCAATCGAGTACCCGTCATGACCGACCATCTTTCCCGACCCTGCACCGCTTTCGACGGCACACACCTTCTCTTGTCCGGTCCCCTGGTCGAAGTGGCCTTGGTCGTAAAGAACACTTCCGAAGAAAGCGACACTTCCGGACCTCTCCTCGTCTTTGACGACATGACTGGCCGCGTCGTGGATCTCGATCTGCGCGGTACAAAGACCGACATCATCGCACGGTTGTTGCAGTCGTCGAAGGATGATGACGGTTGGCAAAATGCAAGCCAAGCGTCGCGGGAACCCGAGGGCGGCCTGCCCGCACCTGCACCGCGTGGGCGAGGACGGCCAAAACTCGGCGTCATTGCCCGGGAAGTCACACTTCTGCCGCGGCATTGGGAGTGGCTTGCCGAGCAAAGCGGGGGGGCATCCGTTGCGCTCAGGCGATTGATCGACGAAGCCAGAAAGGCGGGCGGCAGTGAAACCAAAACCCGTGCCGCCCAGGAAGCAGCCTACCACTTCGCATTGGCGATGGCGGGCAATATGCCCGGCTTTGAAGACGCAATCCGGGCGTTGTTTGCCGGCAACCAGACCGCTTTTGTCGAACGGGTCAGCGAGTGGCCAACCGACGTGCGCCAGTATGCGATAAAGCTGGCATACGGCAGACAGTAAGCACCTCTTTCCGGGCGGGAAGGCGCACTTCGACAAAATATACGACGATCCAACCTATCAGAACTGGAGCGAAATGCCGCTCCGGAAGGGCAGGCTTGTGCCTGACACTTGACATCATGACCCAACAGAGTATCGCGCCAAGAGCTGCACGGCCCCTATGGCGCACATTCCTTGCCATCCTCCTGCCGATGATGCTGACCAATGTATTGCAGGCGGCGTCAGGCACGATTGACGGAATCTTTCTGGGCCAATTTCTCGGCGTCAAAGCGATTGCAGCTGCATCGGCATTCTTTCCGATCATCCTGTTGTTGTTCTCAATCGTTATCGGCCTGAGCAGTGGTGCGACAGTTCTCATCGGTCAAGCCTGGGGTAGCGGCGACCGCGGGAAGGTCCGGACTGTGGCCGGCACGGCTTTGGGAATGATGATCCTTGCGGGTTTCATCGTCAGCATGGTCGGAAGCTTGTTTGCGCAAAAAATCATAGCGATGCTTGGGACACCCGCAGACATCCAAGCCGATGCCACGATTTATGCGCGCACAATGCTTGCAGGGATGCCGATCATCTTTACGCTCTGGCTGACAACGTCGATGAGCCGTGGCGTATCCGATGCAGTGACACCGTTATTAGCTCTCTCAATCGCCACAGTCGCTTCTCTTGTCTGCACGCCGGCATTCATTCGTGGCTGGTTTGGCATACCGTCCCTTGGTGTAGCCAGCGCACCCATCTCAGCTTTTGTCGGCGCCATCATTGCGATGCTGTGGCTTGCCAGGCATTGGCGACGCAAGAATCACCCTCTTGCGCCGGATTTCCGAAAACTTTTCCAGATGCGGATCAATCTCCATCTTGCCAAAGCCATCTTGCGCATAGGCCTTCCAATGGCTGTGCAGATGCTGACGATGGCGGTGGCTGAGATGGTCCTGCTTGGATTGGTAAACCGGCATGGCGCCAATGCAACAGCAGCCTACGGGGCAATCAATCAGGTGATGCACTGGGTACAGCTTCCAGTCATGTCGCTTGGCATCACAACGTCGATTTTGACCGCCCACGCCATCGGTGCAGGCCGGGCAGACAGGATCGGCAAAATCCTGCACACCGGCCTATGGCTGAATGTCGTCACAACGGGTGGCTTCGTCATCTTCGCTTATGCGTTTGCCAACCCGATTATCGGCTTGTTCATAACCGATAGTGAGGTCGTTGCTGCAGCAATACAGCTTCTGCACATTGTGCTCTGGAGTCTTCTGGCGGCCGGAGCGACCAGTGTCCTGACCGGCGCGATGCGTGGCAGCGGTACTGTGCTCAATCCGACGGGCCTGTCAATTCTCGCCATCCTGGCAGTGGAAATACCGCTGGCCTACTTCATGAATGCCAAGATCGGGCTGACTGGAATATGGATTGCCTATGCCACGACCTTCGTCACAACACTGCTCTTTCAGATGCTGTACTTTCGTTTTTCATGGCGACGTCACCACATCACACGCCTGGTCTGAATGACCAGGGTTAATCCTGCGGCGCACGCGCTGCGCGTTGCAGGATTTCAACCACCATCTCGGAGGCCTTTTCGAGCGAACGCACCGGCAGAAATTCGTAGATCGAATGAAAATTATGGGCGCCGCAAAACAGATTGGGGCAAGGCAGGCCCTTTTCCGACAGAACCGCGCCGTCATAGCCGCCGCGCATGGGGATCGACTTCGGTGATACGCCAATCGCCCGCATCGCCTCCAACGCCAGCTGTACCGGATAATGATTGGAGCCCTGCAAACTGTCGGCGACGTTGCGATACATTGGCTGATATGCTGCCGTCACAGTCTGGGCACCGTGGAGTTGATTAAAACTCTCGACGACGGTCTCGACAAAGTGGCGCCGGTGGTCGAATCCAGCCTGGGTAAAATCGCGGATGTCGAGAACGATCCGCGTCTCGGCAACCGTGCCATGGATGGATTTGACCCAGTAGTAGCCTTCGCGGTTTTCCGTATATTCCGGTCTTTCACCCGCCGGCAGCATGGCGATGAATTGCTGGGCAAAGAGCACGGCATTGCGCAGCTTGCCCTTGGCCGACATCGGGTGCGCGGTCTGCCCGTGGAAGGTGATGTGGAACTCACCCGCATTCCAGTTCTCGTGCACGATCTCGCCAATCTCACAGCAATCCAGCGTGTAGGCGAAATCGGCATTGAGGGTTTTGACATCCAGCGCTTTGGCTCCCAGAAGGCCAATTTCCTCATCCGGGACAAACACGACCTTCACCTCGCCGTGTTCAATCCCGGGGTTCGACTGAAGCGTCTGCATCGCATGCATGATCTCGGCTATGGCTGACTTGTTATCCGCACCGAGCAAGCTTGTTCCATCAGTAACGATGATCCGGTCACCGGCATAACGCGTCAGCTCGGGAAAATCGCTCGGACGCATAACGACCTGAAGCTGTTCGTTCAAGACGATATCGCCGCCTTCATACTGCACGATCTGGGCTTTGGTATCCGTATTGTACTCGCTGCTGGTGTCGAGATGGGCGACCCATGCCACGGTTGGAATCGTGCGATTCTTGTCGGTTGCATTGCTCGGCAGTGTTCCCACCACGATCGAATGCTCCCGTTCCTCGACATCCAGCCCCAGGTCACGCAACTCTCCGGCCAGCAAGCGCGCCAATACTGATTGACCGGCACTCGAAGGCAAATGATCTGCGCCGGGGACCGTTGTGGTATTGATGCGTGTGTAGTTGAGAAATCGTTCAACAATGTCCATTGCGTTCTCTGCCTCTGATCAAAGATGCTGGTTTCGATGATTCCACTTTTCAGGACAAGCGTTTAGGTGACATATTTATATTGCATTGCCGTGAGCCCTCGCCGATAAATTCCGATCCCATCCATGTGATACGTTGATTCCCAGAAAAGACAGGACGACATGAAACTTCCCGAGAAAATTCTTTCAGCGACTATTCTTGCCCTCGGATTGAGCGGAACAACCATGGCTGTCGCTTCCGCAAAGACATTGATCTATTGCTCGGAAGCCGCGCCAGACGGCTTTGACGCGGCGAGCACCACATCGGGTGCGACATATGACGCCTCCGCACGCAATGTTTCCAATGGCCTCATCAAGATCAAACGCGGTTCGACCGAACTGGAGCCGGGCCTCGCCGAAAGCTGGGATATTTCCGCCGACGGGAAAGAATATACGTTTCACCTGCGCAAGGGCGTGAAATTCCAGACAACGAGCTATTTTACCCCGACGCGCGATTTCAATGCGGATGACGTCATCTTTACGTTCGACCGTCAGGGGAACAAGGCCAATCCCTACAATGGTAAGGGAGTCTGGCCGCAATACAATTCCTATTCGTTCCCGAGCCTTATCGGCAAAATCGAAAAAATCGACGAGCATACCGTCAAATTCGTCCTTACCCGTCCGGAAGCGACGATGCTCGCTTCCCTTTCCCTCACATTCGCAGTCATTCAATCCAAGGAATATGCGGACAAGCTTCTGGCTGAGGGCAAGCAGGACGAATTTGGCCTGTTACCTATCGGAACCGGTCCCTACCAGTTTGTCGATTATCAGCCGGATACGGCCGTTCGCTATACGGCCAATCCCGATTACTGGGGCGGGAAGCAGAAGATCGATAATCTGATCATCGCCGTAACCCCGGATGCCTCTGTTCGCTACCAGAAGCTCAAGGCTGGCGAATGCCATGTCATGGCTTACCCGAACCCGGCCGATCTGGCTGAGATGAAAACCGACCCGGCGATCAACCTCCTGCAAAAGGAAGGCTTGAACATTGCGTTCATGGCCTACAACACGCTGGTCGCGCCTTTCAACGATGTGCGCGTGCGCAAGGCCATCAACATGGCCGTCAACAAGCAGGCGATCATCGATGCGGTCTACGGCTCGACCGGCATGGTTGCCGTCAACGCCATTCCGCCGGGTGTCTGGTCATACAATGCCGCGGTCAAAGACGATGCCTATGATCCCGCGCAGTCGCAGAAACTGCTCGCAGAGGCTGGCGTCAAAGATCTTTCGATGAAGATCTGGGCCATGCCCGTTCAGCGTCCCTACATGCCCAACGCGCGCCGGACCGCCGAAATGATGCAGTCTGACCTGGCAAAAGTTGGCATCAAGGCTGAAATCGTTTCCTATGACTGGACCGAGTACCTGAAGCGGTCACTGGAAAAGGACCGGGACGGCGCGGTTATTCTCGGATGGACGGGCGGCATTGCCGATCCGGACAATTTTCTTGCGGCCCTTCTGGGCTGCCAGGCCATTGGCAGCGGCAATCGCGCCAACTGGTGCAACGAGGACTTTGAAAAACTGATCCAGGCCGCCAAACTGACCACGGACCAGGCTGAGAGAACAAAGCTGTATGAACAGGCTCAGGTCGTGTTCAAGGAGCAGGCACCCTGGCTGACGATTGCCCATCAGATCGTCCAGCAACCGATTAGTGCCAAGGTGAAGGATTTCCGCGTTGATCCATTCGGCGGCAATCTGTTTGAAGATGTCGACATCGACGAATAAGATCGTTAAGCGCAGGGGCCTGGACAACGCTCGGCCCCTGCGCAATTCTTTACAGTATCCGAGCATTGTTCATGCCGGTGTTGATGTGGCCAATACTGCGGCTCGGCAACATCATTGAAATACGTCTAGAGATAAGTTACGTTATTACGAAGCCGCGCTTTCACGATGGGGAAGCACCTAATATCGGCAGGCAATATTATTTAGGCTAATGGCGGTTTTATCCTCTGAAAAACGCATGAACCGTATTTTCGTTCTGGGCTTCTGAGATAACCAGAAATCCGCACGCAATATATTTCATACATAAACAAATTTATAAGTTGCAGAGACATGCAGAAAGACCTGAAGCCTTCCCTGATCATTGCGATATCCATCTGGTGCATTGCCCTGCTGGTGTATGTTTCCGTGTCGGCCGTCACGATTTTTCAGGACAAGTCGGACATGTTCGCGGCAAAGGCCAATGAGATCACAACCAGTGTTGATCGCCGCATTGCCCAGAATTTTGCTTTCGTCAAATCCCTGGAGGTTTTTTCAACCGTATCCGGTGTTGAGTCCATGAAGGTATTCAGCTCGCTGGTTCAGCATATAATGGACGCTTGCCCTCGCATACACCTGATCCATTTGTACGAGCTCCCCAAAGGCGATCACCCCTCTCACGCGACCCTCATGGCCAGTTTTCCGCCCACCACTGACGTTGCGGCAATACCTGCAGTGCTCCCTACAGTCATTAGCCAGCCCCGTGGTATGATCCGCGGATTCGCTGATCCACGCTTTCCCGGTCGTTATTTCACGACGGCACATATAGACAATGGCAATGCCCATTATGCCATTGTCATGCTTCTGGATGTAGCACAAATGATCAAGCCACTCCTGCTGTCCGGCTCACCGGAGGTCGAGTGGATCATTGGCGGTGTCCCTGCCATCTTACTGAATGACGAACAGGATTCGTTTTTCTCCCCCTGGCTTCGGCTCGAAAAAACAATCGTTTCCAGTCTGCACAAAACCGCATCGGAGGACCTCACCAACTTCCCCGAAGGAACGGTGTTTCGCATAAGCGAAACTGTTGATCTGAGTGAATTGTTCAATCCGTTGGGACTTACGGCATATTGCAGTCTTTCCGCCGCAGCGGTCGCGGCAGCCTATCATACCCTGCACCAACGCCGGCTCTCCCAGCGCCTGCGGCAATCGGAGGAAGAAGCACTGGGGCGTGCCGCGAGACTGGAAAAGGAGAACCGGCTGGAGCATGCGGCACGGGTCAATGCCATCGGCGAGCTTGCAGCCGGCATTATCCATGAACTGGCGCAACCCCTCACATCACTGCTCAGCCAAAGCCAGGCGAGCCTCAAAGTACTCGAGGAAAAAGCCCCCCGCACCGGCCTCCTGAAACAGGCAATGGATGCCAACGTCCGGGATGCAAGAAGAGCCGGCCGAATACTCGGAAAGATCCGTGATTACATTGCAAATACAGCCGCAGCCCCCGAAATCACGACGCTTAACAGCGCGATCCTGGAGATTGTCGAGATTCTCAATTTGGAGATCAAACAACGGAACGTTTCGTTGGTGCTTTGTCTTGCAGAGCCTTCGCCCGTTGCAAACATCAATCGGGTAGAGCTTGAACAAGTCGTCCACAATCTGGTCCGCAACTCGATTGAAGCACTCGGCACATCGGAGCAGCCGCAAAAGCGTATAACCATCCAGACCATTGCAGATCACACCGTGAATATCATCCAAGTGTCAGACAACGGTCCCGGTTTGAGCCCGGATGCGCTTGCACAGCTCTTTCAGCCCTTCTTCACAACCAAGAGCAGCGGAATGGGATTGGGTCTCTCGTTGTCCCAAAGAATAGTGCAACGCGTCGGCGGCCTGCTCACTGCTTCGAACAAAGATGGCGCGGTCTTCACGATTACCCTGCCAAAAGCCGAGACTCGTCCAGCAATAGCACCTTGCATACCGCTAGTCGCTTTCAACGCAACCAACGGAATGCAACGGGAACACGACATCAAGCATGTCGCCGCCCACGCCAACAAGCGATATGCCGGATAAAGAGCAAACGCGTCGATACCCTACTGAACCCTCACTTTCATCTGCACAAATTCAGCCACGGATGTCGTGCCCAGTTTCTCGGAAATATTGGCCCGGTGAGCATCGACCGTCCGCAACGAGATGTTCAATGACGTTGCAATCTCCTTCGAACCCCATCCCCGGCAGACGAGATTGATGATTTCACTTTCGCGCGGGGTCAATGACGCGAACAACGCTTCAGCCTCTCGCTTTTCCAAAACAATCTCGAGAAGCACTTCAGCTTTCCCAAGCGCTTCAAAAAGCTGCTCCGGATCGACAGGCTTGGCCAGGAAATCAACGACACGCGATTGAAACGCCGTGCGGCAACTCCTCAGATCTCCATACCCGGTAATAATGATGATAGGCCAGTCAATGCCTTTGCCGATCAGTTCCTTCTGCAATTCCAGCCCGTTCAACTCCGGCATCTGCAAATCCAGAAGCAGGTATCCGGGCGGCAACAGGCTGATCTCACGAAGAAAGGTCAATGGGCCATCAAAAGCAATGACATTGATCCTGTAGGCCTCGAAGAGCAGACAGAGCCCCTCCCGGACGGCAGCATCATCGTCGACGAGGTAGACTGGATAGCGCATCAAAACGTGACCTTGTCTGGCGGCAGCAGTAATGGGCAAACCGAAACCCTGCCGTCGAGCAGGCGGAGAATACCCCGCCACACGATCACAGACTCACATGACAATGTATCCGTACTTATACCTATACAGGGATCTGCCAGGCGATCAGATTGAAACAGCCATGGCAACGATGAGGACGGCCAGGGCGAGCGTGAAAACGAGAACCGCCACATCCGCGTCGCTGAGTCTGACCTTTGCCGTCCGAAGCGGTGATATTCCAGACCTCGGTTTGGCCTGACACGCAAGAAGCATGATGGCAATGATAGCCAGAACGTAGGTAAGATCGCGCATTCTATTCAACTATATCTGGTTCATGTCCCTGTTTAAAATAATGAATTCAACATATGAAATCCATGGCAACACCAGAGCCAGAATATAAAAATCTCATATAAGTTTTAATGCCTTGGAAATTTCTATGCTCGACTGGGTACAGCCTCGCGCCCCTGATCCTTATACTTCTTTGATATGATTGCCACGAACACGCAATGGAATTCCTATCGGAAGCGTTGATACGTATCAGCCGTACTCAACACGAGAATTGCGTGACATGACAGCGACACGGAACAAGATGCCGGCAGAGCCTGCCTCCAGGGGTACGCGCTTTCAATGCCGTCGCGTCCGTTTGCCGCCCGGCAGAGCCAGTTCCTGTCCATGCGCGGATGGAATGCAGAAGAGGACATCATGAACAGCGACAGTCAAGTTGAACGATCACGGCTAACCGGCGCGATGACAGCGCTCGTCACCCCGTTCAAAGGCGGGAATGTCGACTACGACGCGATCGGCGAACTGGCGGAGTGGCACATCCAGTCCGGCATAAGCGCTCTGGTTGCGTGCGGAACCACGGGAGAAGCGTCCACGCTCACCTGGGATGAACGGCTGAGGATCATCAGAACGTGCCTGAAGGTATCGAACGGCCGTGTACCCATCATTGCCGGGACCGGCACGAGCAGTACCGAACTGACCATTGCCCATACATCCGCTGCCCTTTCCTGCGGCGCGGATGCGGCCTTGATCGTCACGCCTTTTTACAACAGGCCCAATCAGGATGGCATTGTTCGTCATTTCGAAGCGATTGCCGCACGCGTTCCGATACCGGTCATTGTCTATAACGTACCGTCCCGGACCGGCGTCGATATCTCCTTGCAGGCCCTCGACCGGTTGTCGCAGATGCCTTCAATCCTTGGCATCAAGGATGCAACCGGCGACGTGAGACGGGTCGAAGAGATGCGCAACGCATTCGGAGATCGCTTCATTCTCCTGTCGGGGCACGATGCTTCAGCCCACGCCTTCAACCTTTTGGGCGGCGACGGAATGATTTCGGTCATGGCCAATGTCCTGCCCCACGTTTTTGTCGCCCTGCAAAATGCCTGCATCAAAGGTGATTGGCCAACAGCGAGGTATATTCACCAGAGGCTGAAACCTGTCCTCGAGGCTTTCGAGCTGGATACGAACCCCTGCCCCATCAAGGCCGCACTGAAACACCGGCGCGGCATGCGCGACGAGGTCCGCCTGCCCCTCATCACCGTTGCCGATGATGTCGCCGCACAGATTGCATCCGCCCTGGATCACCTTGGAGGTGTTACCGCTCCTGATCATGGCGCCGCGGATGATGCAGCGTTCAATCTCCGGGAAAAATCCCCGGTTCATCCTGCTCCACTCGCTTGGCGCGTTTAGAGTCTTTTCCCAATGAAATCACACCAGCCCGGAAGCAGGACATGACGGAAAGCAGCATGCAATATCCCGGCAACTCCAATACCCGCTGCCGTTTCATCGTCGGCCGCAATCTGGATGGCTGCTGGGTCGTTTGCGACAGGCAACGCCTTGTCGGCGGCCTCTTCGCCGACAGGGAGTCCGCCATCCACTTCGCCGTGAGTGAAAGTGAACATGAAGCTGGGGCCGTCTGGTGCGCACAGGACGGCGATTGTCTCATCGCCGATCCCTGGACCGATCTTTCAGTCCATGTCACACCCTTTGACGACTCGTCGCATCGACAGGGCCGCTATCGCAGATCAGCCTAGATCGATTTTTCTGGATAGGATGGACAGGCGGTCTCTTGGCTGCCTGTCACGCTATATCTGTCAGACACGCACAAAGCGTCCTTGCGTCCCCGGCGGCTCGCATTTGTTGGAGCACCCCGGGAACTCTCAGTTTTCGCGTAAAATGCGCCAACACATTCAAGTGCCTGTTTGCTTCAACGTCCGGCGTGATCAACATGAGAATGACATCCACCGGCAGATCATCAATGGCATCGAACTCGACGGCCTTCTTCAGCCTTGCCAGGCAGGCTCTTGGCTTATCGATCCCTTCCATCCGCGTATGCGGAATCGCAACGCCCTGTCCGATGCCGGTGGAACCGAGGCGTTCGCGCTTTTGCAGCGCAGCCAAGAGAGCCGCCGCCGGAACTCCCGCATCCCTGCTCACAACATCCGCCATGGCACGCAGTGCCTGCGTCTTGGATGACACCTCCAGATCATACATCACATCATCAAGATTGAGATAATCAGCCAATTTCATTCTCATTTCCAATTGCAAATCCCGGCGTACATGCACGCGGCAACCCTAGTCAGCTTCTTTCAGGCGATACCCCACGCCGGTCTCCGTCACGATGTATCGCGGCTGATCCGGCAGTTGCTCGATTTTCTGCCGGAGCTGCCGGACGTAGACACGCAGATACTGGACATCCGCAGAGCTGCCCCACACCTGTAACAGGAGAAAGCGGTGCGTGAGCACCTTGCCGGCGTGCTGCACCAGAACGCGGAGGATATCGTATTCCTTCGGCGACAGCTTCACTTCATTGCCGTCGACCTTCACAATCCGTTTCACCAGATCGACGGACAGACCGCCGGTTTCGAAAACCGGCAACTCCCCCTGCTGCTGCAGACGATGCCGCAGGGCAACCCGAATGCGTGCGACCAGCTCGTTCATTCCAAACGGCTTGACGACATAATCATCGGCTCCAAGCTCCAGCGCCTCCACTATGCCCCGCTCATCGGTGCGGCTTGACAGTATGACCACCGGAATATCCCAGCCCTCCTCGCGCCACCGGCGCAGAAGATCGAGACCGGAAACACCGGGAAGACCGAGATCAAGCAAAATCAGGTCAGGCTGATGCGCTTCCGCCTGCTCGGTGGCGCTGGTGGCATTCCCCGCCTCCAGGATATTGTAGCCCTGCGTACCAAGGCCGACCCGCAACAGTTTCCGAATGGGTTGCTCATCGTCCACGACAAGGATCCTGACGCTGGAATTTGTCACGGCCTGGCATCCATGCTGGGAACGGTCCGGGAAGCCGGCATTCTGATGGTGAAAACTGCTCCTGACCGATCGGTTCTTTGTTCCGCGGTGATTGTGCCGCCCATTGCCTCAATGAATCCGCGGGAAATGGAAAGCCCCAATCCGGTTCCCGCCTTGACCTGATCGCCCTTGCTCACCCGATAGAAACTGTCAAAGACCCGTTCGAGATCCTCAACGGGAATTCCCGGACCTTCGTCCATCACCTGAAGGACGACCGATCCGTCATCCGACCAGGCTTGTATCCGCAGAGCCGAACCGTCGGGGGCATATTTCGCGGCATTGTCCAGCAGGTTGAAAAGCACCTGCTCAAACAGGACCGGATCAATCCTCAACATCGGCAAGTCATCCGGTATCGAGATCTCGGTCTTATGGGTTCCGATGATCTTCCCTGCCCGGCTCAGAGCCGAACCGACGATATCCCCGGCATAGTGATAGGCAAAGTTCGGTTCCATTGCCCCGGACTCAATCCGGGTCATGTCGAGCAGATTGGCAATAAAGCGATTGAGACGCTCGGATTCGTCGATGACTGTCGAGAGAAGATCGGAACGTTCAGCAGCAGCAAGCACGGGAGAGAATTCCTTCAAGGTGCCGGCGGCACCCATGATTGCAGCCAACGGGGTCTTCAGATCATGCGAAATGGACGTCAGCAGGGCTGAGCGGAGACGGTCCGCTTCCGCCGCCAGCTTTGCCTTGTCCACATCGGCCGCCAGTTGTGTTCGCTCAATGCCAACCGCCGCCTGGTCGGCCAGGGCGTCAAGCAGGCGCTGCTGTTCAGGCGTCAACAAAGGCCCCTTCTTGTCGCTGTCGAGACCGATGACACCAACGGCCATGCGTCCCGTTCGCAAGGGCAGATAGAGCCGTTTTGCGCCCGGCAAGGTATCGGCTCCCCTGCCCGCGGCCCGGTTGTTTTCCCACGCCCATCGCGCGGCCGCGATGTCGGCGTCATCCAATGTGTCGTCGGGCGGATAGCCGGCCTTCACTTCAATCGAACCCTTCTCCGGCAGAAGGAGCACGACCCGCAGTTTCAACATGGATGCGATCTGAAAGGCTGTGGCCCACAGGACATCATCGAGCGTGCTCGTTCCCGCCAGCTTCTTGCTGAAGAGATAGAGATCTTCCGTTGTTCTGGCCCGTTGCCGCGCTGCCGCGGCCTGCCGCTGCACCCTCGCCGTCAAATTACTGGCAATCACAGCGACACCGAAAAAGAAGCCAAGCGCAATCACACTTTCCGGGTCGCTGATGACCAGGGTGTAAAGGGGATCGAGGAAGAAGAAGTTCAGGACAACGGCGCTCAGCACCGACGCAAACAGGGCCGGCCAAAGTCCAACCGTCACTGCCGAAGCAAGCACGGCCATCAGGAAGACCAGGGCGATATTGCGTACATCCAGCACGCGCGAGATCAGCAGCCCCACCGCCAGCGCTCCGGCGACATATGCCGTACTCAGAAGATAGGCCTTGAGCTGGAAACGTCCCTCCGGAATTTCCGGCGCTTTCTGACGGGCCGGTTCGCCGTTCTGCTCGTTCCCGGAAATCACATGCACACTGATATTCCCGGCGTGCCGGATAAGATCATGCGACACCGACCCTTCGAAGAACTCGCGCCAGCGCGGCTTTGTCGGCTTGCCCGTCACAATGTGCGTGACGTTGTTCTCCCGCGCATAGCGGGCAATCTCCTCCGCGGGATCGCGTCCCGGCGTCGTGATCGCATCTCCCCCCAATTGGCTTGCCAGCCGCAAGGTGGAGGCAATGCGATCCTTGTCGTCTTCCGAGAGCCGGGTTGATCCGGGCGTTTCCACATAGAGTGCCGTCCACGGCGCACGCAACCGGTCAGCGAGACGCCGTGCATAGCGGACAAGGGCGGTTCCTCCCTGATGATCATCGATGCACACGACGACGCGATCGCCGGCAGCCCAGGGTCCCGATATCGCGTTCGCCTGCATGTGCGAGAGAAGCTGGTCGTCGACCCGCTGCGCCGTGCGGCGCAGGGCGAGCTCGCGCAGTGCTGTCAGGTTCCCGGGAGAAAAATAGTTCTCTATCGCCCGTTTGGCGGTGTCGGGAACATATACTTTGCCTTCATGCAGGCGCTTGATAAGATCTGCCGGCGTGAGATCGATGATTTCAACATCGTCCGCCTCGTCGATGACGGAATCAGGCACGGTTTCCCGCACACGCACATGGGTGATCTGGGCCACGACGTCATTCAGACTTTCCACATGCTGAATGTTGAGGGTGGAGTAAACATCAATGTCGTGTCTTAAAATCTCCTGGACATCCAGGTAGCGCTTCGGATGACGCGAACCAGGCGCATTCGTGTGTGCCAGTTCGTCCACGAGGACGAGAGCCGGACGGCGCGCCAGGATCGCGTCAATGTCCATCTCTTCAAGCTGGTGGTCCTTGTAGTTGATACCGGCTTTGGGGAGAACTTCAAAACCTTTGACAAGGGCTTCCGTTTCCTTGCGCCCGTGTGTCTCGACCACACCGATAACAACATCTATGCCCTCGGCAATCGCCGCCCGTCCGGACATCAGCATCTCGTAGGTCTTTCCGACCCCGGGCGCTGCCCCCAAAAAAACTTTCAATCGACCGCGGGTCTCTCGCTCGGCGTTTTCCAGCAGCGCCTCGGGCGATGGTCTTCGTTCAGTGTCGCGGCCGTCATCAGGCATGTGTCATGACCCCTTCGAAAATACCGAGAACCCGCATCGCACGTTCCCGGTATTTCAGGCTAACCGGCTTATTTCAGACCGTCGAGTGCCTGATTCAACGCCAGCACATTGATAACCGGCTCACCCATGAATCCAAGCTCGCGCGCCTGTATGTTCTGATCCACCAGCTGGCGAATGCGTGCCTCATCGACACCTCTTGCCTTCGCCACGCGCGGTATCTGGAAATAGGCGGCGGCCGGAGAAAGATGCGGGTCCAGGCCGCTGCCCGACGCCGTAACCAGATCAATGGGGACCGGAGCAGCGCTATTCGTTTCCTTCAGTGCCGCTGCATCTGTCTTGATGCGGTCGATCAGTTTCGGATTAGTCGGTCCGAGATTGGAGCCACCGGAAGAACTCGCATTGTATCCATCACCGGCGACCGAAGGCCTGCCGTGAAAGTACTTGTCGGCTGCAAACGCCTGGCCGATCAGTTCGGACCCGATGACAGTGCCGTTCTTCTCGATCAGACTGCCATTGGCCTGGTGCGGGAACAGCAGTTGCGAGAGCCCAGTCATCCCCAGGGGATAGATGAGACCCGTGATCACCGTAAGGGCGATAACCATGACAATCGCGGGTTTGAGTTGTTTTAACATTGGAATGATCCTTTATGCGAGTCCAAGGCTGGTGATGACCATGTCGATCGCTTTGATGCCGATGAATGGCACGATGACACCGCCCAGGCCGTAAATCAGAAGGTTGCGGCTCAAGAGAGCCCCTGCACCGACTGCCCGGTACTTGACGCCTCTAAGCGACAGCGGAATGAGCGCAACGATGATCAGGGCATTGAAGATGATTGCCGACAGAATGGCGCTTTGCGGCGTCTGCAAGCCCATGATGTTGAGCGCGGCGAGCTGCGGATAGAACGCCAGAAACATTGCAGGAATAATGGCGAAGTATTTGGCGATATCGTTGGCGATCGAGAACGTCGTCAGCGCACCGCGCGTCATCAGCAGCTGCTTGCCGATGCCGACGATTTCAATGAGCTTGGTCGGATCACTGTCGAGATCGACCATGTTGCCCGCTTCACGCGCGGCCACCGTGCCGGTGTTCATGGCAACACCGACGTCGGCCTGCGCAAGCGCCGGCGCGTCGTTGGTCCCGTCGCCGCACATTGCCACGAGTTTCCCCTTGGCCTGTTCGTCGCGGATAAGCGAGAGCTTGTTCTCAGGTGTAGCCTGAGCGAGGAAATCGTCAACGCCGGCTTCCGCCGCAATTGCGGCTGCTGTCAGCGGGTTATCACCCGTGATCATCACGGTCTTGATGCCCATGCGGCGCAGTTCAGAGAAGCGTTCACGAATCCCGCCCTTGACGATGTCCTTCAGGTGAATGACGCCGAGCAGCTTGCCATCGCGTACCACCGCAAGCGGCGTCCCGCCTGCCTTGGCTATCTGATCGGCGATGGACTGCAGCTCACGCACCAGCTCGGCGCTTGCCCGGACGGCGCCCGTCGCAACGGTTGTGGAATTGACATAGGCAAGAACCGCATCGACAGCTCCCTTGCGGATGGACGAGCCATCGATATCCACGCCGCTCATGCGGCTTTGTGCGGTGAACGGCACGAACGTGGCATGCAATGTCGCCATGTCACGCGCACGAATGCCATATTTTTCCTTTGCCAATACGACGATCGAGCGGCCTTCCGGCGTTTCATCGGCCAGGGAGGCAAGCTGCGCCGCATCGGCCAGTTCCTGCTCGGTCACGCCGGTCACGGGACTGAATTCCGTAGCCTGGCGATTGCCGAATGTGATCGTCCCAGTCTTGTCGAGAAGCAGCGTGTCGACATCACCGGCGGCCTCGACGGCGCGTCCGGACATGGCAAGAACATTGAACTGGATCAACCGGTCCATGCCCGCAATGCCGATTGCCGACAGAAGCGCGCCGATCGTGGTCGGGATAAGCGTGACAAACAGAGCGACCAGGACAACCACGGGAATGGCGCCGCCTGCATAGGTTGCAAAGCTTGGGATCGTTGCCGTTGCCAGCACGAAGATCAGGGTCATGCCGGCAAGAAGAATGTTGAGCGCAATTTCGTTTGGCGTCTTCTGCCGTTCCGCGCCTTCGACAAGCGCAATCATCCGGTCGATGAATGTGGAGCCGGCAGCGGCAGTAATACGCACGCGCAGCCAGTCCGACAGGACCTGGGTCCCGCCGGTGACAGCCGAGCGGTCACCGCCGGACTCGCGGATGACCGGAGCGGATTCGCCGGTGATAGCAGATTCATTGACCGAGGCGATGCCTTCGATGACTTCACCGTCCGAGGGGATGATATCACCTGCCTCGACCAGCACGATATCGCCAACTTTCAGCTTGGTGCCGGGCACCAGTTTGAAGCTGGTGCGGTCGTCGCCGGTAAGAAGCTTGGCCTGCGTTTCCGTGCGCGCCTTACGCAGTGAATCCGCCTGTGCCTTGCCGCGGCCTTCGGCGACGGCTTCGGCAAAATTGGCGAAAAGCACGGTGAACCAGAGCCAGATGATGATCTGGAATGAAAATCCGAGATCGCGGCCGCCGGTCGCCAGGTCCTTGAGGAACAGCACCGTCGTCAGGAACGAGACCACAGCAACCACGAACATGACGGGGTTTTTGATGAGGCTGCGCGGATCAAGCTTTTTGAAAGCTCCACCGATGGCCGGTATGAGTATGCGAGAGTCCATGAGGCTCGCGGATTTGGACTGGCTCATTTGAGACTCCAGTTTTGAAATTCTTGTAACGGCACAGCGGCGATCATGACGCTGTGACTGTGTGAAGACAGGCGTATGCCGCAAGCCAGACGATCAGCATCACCAGGGTCATGCCAAGGATGATGTCGGAGGCGCGCACGCGCTTGGCTGCTCCTCGCGCCAGCTTGCCGGCGCGAGGATGGACGTTGAATTGCAGGTAACCGTGACGCATGACAGGCTCCATCAGAAGGTCTGGCCGAGACCGATGGCGAGGTGCTCGACAATCGGTCCGACAGCCAGGGCCGGGAAGAATGTGAGACCGCCGACGATCAGGATGACGCCAATGAGAAGTCCGACAAACAAACCGCCATGGGTTGGGAAGGTGCCTGCGGATTCCGGAACGGTCTTCTTGACGACCAGCGACCCGGCAATTGCCATGACCGGAATGATCACGAAGAAGCGGCCCATGAGCATGCCGATGGCGAGCGTCAGGTTATACCAGGTGGTGTTCCCGCTGAGACCGCCGAATGCCGAGCCGTTGTTGGCGGCAGCTGACGTATAGGCATACAGGATTTCGGAGAAGCCGTGCGGGCCGGAATTGCCGGTCGCGGCGACAGCCGATGGCAGCACGCATGCAATCGCCGTGAACCCAAGCATGGCAAGCGGCAAGCAAAGCACGCCGAGCATGGCCATCTTCACTTCCTTGGCTTCGATCTTCTTGCCGAGATATTCCGGCGTGCGGCCGACCATCAGTCCGGCAACGAAAACCGCGATCACCACATAGAGCAGAATGCCATAGAGACCGGCACCAACACCGCCGATGATGACCTCACCCAGCATCATGTTGATCATGGGCAGCATGCCGCCAATGGCCATGAAACTGTCATGCATGGCATTGACCGCGCCGCAGGATGCGGCCGTTGTGATCACGGCGAAGAGCGCCGACAAAGCGATGCCGAAGCGGGTCTCCTTGCCTTCAATATTGCCGCCATCAATCCCAAGCGCATGCACCAGCGGATTGCCGGCGGCTTCCGACCAGTAGCAGGCGATAACGCCGGCCAGGAAAAGAACACCCATGGCGGCAAAGAGAGCCCAGCCTTGACGTTGGTTTCCAACCATCCGGCCGAAAACATTGGTCAGCGCGGCACCGATCGCAAAGATCGAGACCATCTGGATGAAGTTCGAGATGGCGTCCGGGTTTTCAAAGGGATGGGCCGAGTTGGCATTGAAGAAACCGCCGCCATTCGTGCCGAGCATCTTGATCGCCAGCTGGGATGCGACGGGGCCGACGGCAATGGTCTGCTTTGCGCCTTCGAGCGTTGTGGCATCCACATAGGTCCCGAGTGTCTGTGGAACACCGAGATACACATAGACGAGCGTCAGAACGATGCAGATGGGGAGCAGTATGTAGAGCGTGCTTCGCGTCAGATCGACCCAGAAATTGCCGACGGACTTGCCTGACGTGCGGGCAAACCCGCGAATGAGGGCGATGGCAATCGCAATGCCTGTGGCTGCCGATACGAAGTTCTGAACCGTGAAACCGGCCATTTGAACAAGATAGGACATGGAGCTTTCGCCGCCATAGTTCTGCCAGTTGGTGTTGGTGACAAAGCTGACAGCGCTGTTGAAGGCAAGACCGGGTTCCGTTGCCGTCATGCCGGCGGGATTATAGGGAAGGATTCCCTGGAACCTCTGCAAGACATAAAGCACAATGAGGCCGCCCAAGCTGAAGAGCAGCAATGCAGCCGTATAGGTGGTCCAGTGTTGTTCGTCGCGCTCGCTTGTTCCGGCAACACGATAAAGGCCACGCTCCACCGGAACGAGGACAGGCGAAAGGAATGTGCGCTCGCCGTTAAAAACACGCGTCATGTAACCGCCAAGCGGTTTCACAAGTAAGATGATGATCCCGCAGTAAACGAGAATCTGTATCCAGCCGTTGAGAGTCATAGGTGTAGCTTTCCAAGCCTGGTGTCAGAGGCGATCAGAAGCGCTCTGGGCGAACCAGCGCGTAAGTGAGATAGGCAAGAAGGAACAAGGTCACTCCACCTCCGAGAATGTAATCGATGGTCATTATCTGATCCTTCCGATCACAAATTTTCGCAGGCTTTTGTATAAGCCAGAGAAATGAGAAAGAAAAAAACACCTATTCCAAGAACAATAAAGTCCATCTGGAGAACTCCTTATATAGACAGCATCGATGTTGCCGATCATTACTCAAAAGTATTTTCAGACAAATTGCTGAGCAAAGGAGTTATGCCGCCTCGGACATAAGAATTCGAGACGGGACACAGAGAGGAGGTATAAGGAAACTATAAGGATTTGCGGGGGAATTGGCTGAATCCCGAGCAACAACAGAACGCACGCCAAGCCGATGGAATAATTTCATAAAGAGCCATAAGCGCCCCAAGACGGAGGCATCTCGGTCAGGAAATCATTTCAATCCCAGAACTGCTCACCGGCCAACTACTCAGCAACATGACGGCGATACCAGCGAGAATGACAAGCCATTACCGCAGGAAAATGCCCAGTTCCTCACGATAGTCAGCAAGCGCAGATTTTGGACCAATCACCATCACCGCCTTCGGCGGTAATTCAGCACGCATACCATCATGTATGTGCAGGGCTTGACGACAGATTCTGGAACGTGTGAATGTTCCACGTGTCCTTTTCAACGATGCGGCCCGTTCGGGAGAACCAGACTGTTGTTAAGACTTTGATCCGCGCCTAAAGGACGCGGATATTTTTCAATTGGATGCGCAGGACAAAGAAATAAACAGCCCATAAGCCATGAAGAGAGCAGCCCAAACAGTCATTGCTGTGATTTGTATTACCCCAAATATCTCTGATATATTTTCAGACGACGAATACTGAATGGTCTAAAGCTGTCCTCAATCAAGGCTCAGACGGCTTTCAAAATCGCGATGAATTCATTACGAGGAAACGGCGTTTCAAAAACTGTCTCAAGTTGCAATTTTATCATGTCCAATTGGGCTAAAGTGTTGACAATCGATTTGAAGCTTAAAGGCGTAAATTGCCAAGCGTGCACGTCAACATACGAACCATTGCTTGAACGCCACTCGACAATCGACGACCGGATTCTTTCGATGTAAGCACTATCCAAGCCAGCATCATCATTGTCATTCTGCCAATGCCTCAAAGGATCGTTGTGCGTCGTCAAAGCCCGATGTTCAATAACACTTTGAGGTGAATGAACTTTTCGTTTCTCAAGATGCGCAGATATGATTTGAGCAATGCTAGATTCTGGTATCTTGTTATCGAAACAATATCTCTTGTCTGGAATAATCGCGTAGTATCTGCCGCCCGGATTAAGCAAGCTTCCCACCTTGTTCAGATGGTCAACAAAATCCGGCTGATGTTCAATGCAATGTGCGCTCAGAACAGCATCGAATTTCTCATCAACGACGGACAAATCGCCAATAGGGGATACATAGTCGACAGTTGGAATAGCTTCTGTAGAGTATCCCTCCAGTTCTGCTCGCTCCGTAAGTTCGGCGCTGGTTCGAACGTCAAAATAGGAAACATTGTTTCCGACCAAGACAGGTCGAAAATATGGGCCAATCTCCAGGACAAGGCCAACATTCAACACCACTTCTTTTAATGTTTCTCTGTAGGCCAACGTAGAATTAGCTACGCCCATGAGGTCCATTGGCTGAGGGCGAGAAATATCAGGGATTGGTTCGGGTTGAGTGATAGCTGTCGATGGATTCCAAATAACTCTTAACTGCCGCTTGATGCGACCGGGTATTCTTGCAGCCAGTGTTTTAATCATATGCCCCCCATTGCTCGCACGTACACGTATGTACACACTCCTGCAATATCAAATGAATGAACTATTCTCAAAATTGAAGAACGCATCACCTCAGGACGACCATCACGCGATAGGGTAAGACTTGCTCCAAATATCTCAAACGCTGTTACTTTGACATCACTGCCACTGCGGTAATCCTCAATAGAGATACGAGAGAACACTACCGCGAGGCGCAATCCCCCGATTTCAGGCATTCAAGGTGTCGGAGCAATACCACCACGTATTATAGGGCGTTCCTATCTTCTGCGACGTTCGCCTTGACCCTTGGCGGCCAGCCAAGAGAAAAATCTTCCCGCTCGACCGTCAGATTTGGACTGTATGCGGGATCTTCTTGAAGAACTTTACCCCAACGCTGCTGGATGAAATTCACTTCACTTGTGAATCGTAGCTGCTTTTCTGGTGTATCTTCTTCGCCACGTGATGCGGACTCATGATGATAAAGCTCTGCATAGGGCGTCCACACATTGCGATACCCTGCCTCGCGAACACGAATGCAAAAGTCAACATCGTTGAATGCCACCTTGAGATTCTCTTCATCCAAACCGCCGACTTCCTGGAAGATATCTTTTCTTATGATCAAACAGGCCGCCGTTACGGCACTTAGGGTTTGAATGAGCTGTGCACGTCCGAAGTATCCCGGCGCGCCACGTGACAAACCTTTGTGAGAATGGCCGGCGACTCCACCGATTCCCAATATGACCCCGCCATGCTGAAGTGTATCATCGGGATACCACAAGCGTGCACCAACAGCCCCCACCCCAGGCTGACTGGCTATGCTGATCATTTCACCAAGCCAATTAGCGGAGATGACTTCGATATCATTGTTGATCAGACCGACAAACTCTCCCTTTGCTTCCAGCACGGCGCCATTATTCAAAGCGGAATAATTGAATGGTCTCGTATCACGGATAACACGAATCCGATCCTTGTCAGAAACAGCATCAAGATACTTTAAAGTATCCTCATCATCCGAGTTGTTGTCGATGATGATTATCTCATAGTTAGGGTATTCTGTTTTTTCAACTATGCTATCTATACATTGTCGCAACAGTTTTAACCCATTGCGTGTTGGAATTATCAGGCTTACCAGAGGAAGTGGATCTGGCAATTTATAACGGGCGCGATACATGCCAAAATCAAGCAATTCCGCCGTGGCATCTATTCCCATCCGTTGGAAGTGCTCATTGAGAACCTGCTGGCCAACACGAAGTGCATATCCCTTGTTATCGCCCGATTGAGCGGTGCTGTCCGCATGGCTGCGCCAATGATAAAGAACACGCGGGACGTGAATGATTTGATCGGGCTTCAATAGTTCGATAAAGCGCAAGGCAAGATCATAATCTTGAGAGCCTTCTCTGCCTTCTCTGAATCCACCAAGCTGCT
>Ga0310696_10000169_pt1 | contig 114829 bp, 70 predicted proteins | sample AusTroGonzalo_MG_4_FD_203885 | JGI IMG/M metagenome (GOLD analysis project Ga0310696, IMG submission 203885) | Bovine rumen microbial communities from tropical cattle in Woodstock, Queensland, Australia - Gonzalo_02 (v2) (version 2) | ecosystem: Host-associated > Mammals > Digestive system >...
ACGAACGAAACCTCTGGGCAAACCTCTCTTGCGGCAATGTAATGTGCCATGGTTTCGACAATTCCATTGTTTAAGTTAAAGGCTTTCTTTAATAGGTTTTCGCCGTAGCCCGTTGCAGTACTGCTGACTATGCTAATTTTTATATTCTTCTCTTTTTCAAATTGTTGCAGTGCTTCCATGCTTTCTACGAAGGTGCGGAAGCTGTTGCCGTTGTTGCGACGGTAATCCTTGTATATTATGTTTAGGTTGTCGTCGATGAGAACGACTTTTGTCGTCGTGGATCCTGAATCAACGCCAAGGTGACACCTGATTTCTGCGCCTTCGGTCGGCACTATGCTTTTCAGCGAGAATTTCTGTCTTTCTGTTTTCCAACTTTGGAATTCTTCTTCAGAATTGAATAGTTTTCTTAATACATTACCATTTGATTTAGAGGAAGATTTATGTTCTTTGTTTAAGTGTTTGATTAAGTCGGAAATTAAACTTGGCGCTTCGTTGTACTTCTTTGCGAGGAAAGCGCAGCCCAATGCTGGGAATAGTTCTGTATTCTCTGGAATTATACAATCTTCATTGTTGATTTTTAAGATGTTAATAAAGCTCTCTTTAAGTTGTGGTATAAACTTGAACGGACCACCGCAGAAAAGTATTGGCGGTACTATGTCGGTTCCGCGGGCAAGCGACGATGTCACCTGCATTGCCACCGAGTTGAGCACCGAAGCGGCAATGTCCTGTTTGCTGGTGTTTCGGCTTATAAGGTTCTGTATATCAGTCTTCGAGAATACTCCACAGCGTGAAGCTATAGGGTAGATTGTCTTGTGGTCGGCAGCTAACTGATTGAGTTCTATCGGCTCTATGCCGAGCAGGGTGGCCGTCTGGTCGATGAAGGCACCAGTTCCACCGGCGCATGAGCCGTTCATGCGGATGTCGGGAGTTTTGCCTGGCTGGAGGAAAATCATCTTGCTGTCCTCGCCGCCAATATCGACGAAAGTGCGTACCTGCGGATATTTTTCCTTAATCCATTCGGTGGAGGCGATGACTTCCTGTACGAACCTTGTACCGATTTTCTCGGCGTAACCCATTCCTACAGAGCCAGTTATTACGGTGCTTGCATTTATGTCGCCAAGTTTTTCGGTTACTTTTGCGAGCGTTTCCGACAATGTATCGACCACATTGGCGTTGTGGCGCCTGTATTCCGAGAACAGAATGTTGTCGTCGCAATCAAGGACTATGGTTTTTACAGTTGTTGAACCGATGTCAATTCCGAGTCTATATGATTGATTTTCCATGCTTTACTTGTTTTTAGGCCTTAAGCTGCACATTATTGTCTCTACTACTTCGCGTTTGCGTTGCTGCAGTATTTCTGTAATTTCTTCCTCGTCGAAGTTGAATTGGCTTTCTAGCATCGGAAGCATAAAGAATATAATTATATTCATCGACACTATGTTGATTAGTAGGTCGATGGTGGAGATGGGGCGGATGTTGCCTTTCTGGATTTCTTCTTGCAGTTCGTGGTCGAAGCGCCGATATATTTCAAGGTTCTTGTTGTAAATGTTTTTGACAAGAGCACTACGGCGTTCTTCGTTAAGTATCAGCTCGTTGACTATTAAAAATGGAATCTGCCTGTTCTCTATCAGCAGGTCGAAGTGCGCCTCGATTTTCTTGCGTAGCCTTGTGGTGAACGGCTCGTCGCTGTCGTCGAAGGTTGTGAAAATGTAGAGAAACTTAGTGAATTTCGCTTGAAAAATCTGCTGGAACAGGTTTTCTTTAGTGCGAAAATAGTAGTGTACGAGAGCCTGATTACATCCCGCTTTCTTTGCTATGTCGGTGGTACTCACCAGCGAAAAGCCCTTTTCGAGGAACAGTTCTTCGGCGCATTGCAGAATCTGCTGTTCCATATTGTTGTCCTTGTTCATCCTTTACGTTTCTAAAATTCGCCGCAAAACTAATAAATTTATTTAATAGAGTTATTAAATAAGATAATTATTTATGAACATTACACATTAGGAATCGCTGTTCAAATTGTTTCTGAATACTTTAATATAATAAATGATTTAATCAGCTTAATGCTCAGGCTGAACGTTTAGATAAATATTGTAATAATGCAATAATTATTTTGTCTTGGACAAAAGTTCGTCGTAGAGCTTTTTCATGTCGTTGACGAGACGCGTGTAGTGGAATTTGTCGCGGACGAATATCCATCCGTCTTCCGACATTTGTTTGCGTCTTTCGTCGTTCTCAACAAGTGCGAGCAAGTTGTCACTGAAAGCGTCTACATCCTGTGTGGGAGAGAGCAGGGCCGTTTTGCCTTCGACAACGACATCCTTGATTCCGCCAACAATGGTGCTGACAACAGGTACATTTGCGGCCTGTGACTCGATAATGGATACTGGTGTGCCTTCGTTGAGCGATGTCAGTGCGGAAATTTCAGAACCTGCAAACACATAGTCGGCATCTTTTATCCATGATGTGAATATCAAGTCGGATCCATGTTCCTGTTTTTCAGGTGTAGAGCATGTTAGACCGTGAGAGTTTGCATATTCGATAAGTCCGTCGCGCAAGTCACCGTCACCGACAATTACACCACGAACTTTACGATTTGTTTTAGATTTTACATTCTTGATAGAGTCAATGAACATCCTGTGGTTTTTCACAGGTACGAGCCTGCCAACTATTGACACTGCAATTTCGTCGTCGGCAATGTCGTACTGCTTGCGGAAAGCATCGCGTTTCATTGCCTTGTTTTCCTGGAATCTATTAAGGTCGAAGCCCAAAGGTATTACTCTGAACTTTTCGGCTGGCGCAATGTTGTATATTTCAGATAGTTCGTGCTTTTGAATGTCGCTTATGGCCACAATTGCCGATGTCCTTTTGGCGTAGTATTGTTCTATACGCTTGAAAGTTGCAGTTACATATTTGTTGAAATACGAGTTGAAAATATGTCCGTGGAAAGTGTGTACAATCACTGGTACTCCGCAACTTATGGCTGCCTGCCGCCCAAGTACGCCGGCCTTTGATGCGTGGGTGTGAACAATATCTGGCTTGTAGCGCTTGATGATGCTTTTGATTTTTTCGTATGCGACGACATCGTTGTATCCGTTGATGCTTCGCATCATTTCACTTATCTTGATGGCATGAATACCAAGTTTCTGTACTATATAGTCCGAACAAGCTTCAGATTTGTCGTTCATGCCGCCAACCAATAGAGTTTCGTAGTCAGGAGCCATATACTTTGTAAGGTAGCTTACGTTGTATGTTGGACCACCGAGGTTGAACCTGTTTATTATTCTTAAAACCTTTGGCATCAGCTTATTAATGTTATTAGTTTTTCTTTTTTTATCTTTTTTGTCTTGTTTGCAGCCAGATTTGCAATCAACACTGTCAAAGCAATACCTATAATTCCGAGAATGATTCCAGTAACAATCAAAAAGGCCAGCAGCACTCCGTATCTCATGTTCAGAGTGCTGCTTACCTTTATGCCAGATTTGTTTTCGTCAACAATATGCAATATGGAACCATCGTAAACACAAATGCTCCCTTTGGAAATCTCGGCTTTATTGTAGTTGGCCTTGATTATCTCAAAAGCTTCCTGTTTCTTTTGTGACAGTTCCTGCATATTCTTGATTTAGTGGTTCTGCTTGTAGATTTCGAGACGCTTTTCGAGCAATTCCATCTTGTTGGGCGTAATCTGCGATACGCAGGCGCGGAGTCCGTATTTCTTGCTTCCCGTGTTGTCGAGGGTGATTGCGCTGATTCCGTAGTGCAGAAGTTCTTCCAATAACTTGTCACCAGTCCAGTCCTTGTAGGTGATGGTGAAGTAGAAGCCGTCTGCCAAGTCCTTGTCAATATCCTTGTCGTAAACTATTGAGAATCCAGCATCAACGAAAAGTTTCTTCATCCTTTCGGCACGCTTTCCGTATTCCTCGATGTCCTTGATGAAGTTGAAAGTGCCATCGTTTGCAGCCTTGAGCATTGCCGCAAGGCCGTACTGTGCCGAGTGGCAAACACCCGAACTTAATGCGTATATGATTCTCATTACGAATGTTGCGCCAAACTGCTCTCTGCCAAAGCGTTTCTGTAGGTTAGGGTAGTTGCGGTGGAAAACCTTGTCGGAAATTGCAACCACAGCCACGCGCTGACCGGCATAACTGAAAGCCTTGGAGCCCGAAATCATCAAGATGTAGTTGTCGGTGTAGTTTGCTACCGATGCCTGATATGGCGGGAATCCAGGATGATAGGTGTCGTCGCGGAAATCCATACGGAAGTAAGCAAGGTCTTCGATAACTATTGCATCGTACTTGTCGGCAACCTCGGCGATGATTTTCAGTTCGTCGTCGGTGAAGCATATCCAGCTTGGGTTGTTGGGGTTGGAGTAGATTATCGAGTTGATGTTGCCTTTCGAGAGGTACGATTCCAGCTTGTCGCGAAGTTTTTCGCCGCGGTAATCGTAAACATCAAAGCTTTCGTACTTGTGTCCCATTACGTTGAACTGCTGTTTCTGAACTGGGAAACCAGGGTCGATGAACAGTGCGGTGTCCTTCTGCGGGTCGAGGTTTGAGCAGGTGAGGAAGGTTGCGTAACCGCCTTGCATTGAACCGACTGTAGGAATGCAGCATTCGGGCGATATGTCAACGCCGATGAAGTTCTTAACGAACCTTGATGCTTCCTTCTTGAGTTCTGGAACACCGTCCACCATCGGGTAGATTGCAGCCACGCCGTCGTTGAGAGCCTTTATTTCGGCTTCGGTACCTACCTTTGGCGGTTTCAAACTCGGTACGCCCATCTCCATCCTGACGAATTTCTCGCCTGTTTCCTTCTCTATGCAGTTTACTAATCCGACAATTTCTCTGATTGTCGATTTGCCTATGTTGTTGATTCCCAACTTACGGCATTGTTCCTTGATAACTGTGTCACAAATTGGTGTGTTAGCCATGTCTATGTAATTTTAAAATTTCACAATGTTAATAAAAATTTCTTACATGGAAAAATGTTTTTTAACATCATTTTGTGAATGCATGGAAACTGAAACTATGAAAAACTGCTAGTTGTGTTGGTTGTTACACGTATCCGCTTGACAATCTTATAATATCAGTATTTGTTATTTACAATAATTTGCAACAAACTCTACATTTCAACATTAATAATCAACTTTTGATCCACGTTTTTTTTACATTATTGACAAATATTCTTTTTATTCGATGCGCCTAATCTATGACTTTTAGTTGTGCTGGTGGTGCAAATGCTGACTGTTGTATTATAAAAGCGGATTTTTTAGTAAATTAAAAAAAACTTGACATGAATTATTGTGTTTCAATATGTTGTGATTTTTTTACATAAAAACATCAAAAACAAGTGTTTGATATTCAAAAAAAGCATATCTTTGTGATGCTATTTCACTTTTAACAATCATAGTATTATGAAAACAGCCATTAAATTAATCGTTTTGTTTTTGAGCCTACCTATATTTACTTATTCCCAATTCACATTTTCCGGTGGCAATGGTGGCGATGAAGAACCGTACATAATAAGTACTTTGCAAGATCTTAAAGATTTTCGTTCTGCTACTACTGGTCAGTATGGGCAGTCTATATATTGTAGTAGTAATTATATTCAGACAAACGACATTTCTGTTCCGATAGCAGAAATTGTCAATATAAGAATTGGCAATTTTTCAGGACAATATAATGGCAAGGGACACGCTTTGTTTTTCTATGATAGTGGAATGGATTTGCCGGAACCAAGTATAATAAGCAATGAATCACTTTTTGCATCAATTAATGACAGTGGTAAAGTCGATTCTATTGTAATGACAGGGTTGAATTATAGAGGTTTTAAGATAGTACAAGTAATTTATGGTGGCATCTTGTCGAATTGTGTAAATTATAGTCAGCAGGATTCTGTACATGTATATGAGTATATTTATGATGGGAATTGTGCTTGTTTTGTTAATGAGCTGCAGGATGGTGTTATAGAAAATTGCATAAACTATGCAGATATATATGGACTTGAAATATTAGGGTCTGCAATATGCCAATCTGTTTCGGGAGGACTCATTAGAGGTTGTAAAAATTATGGAAACATATACAATGCCGTAATAGCATCTGGAATATGTGATATTATGGTTGGTGATGCTGTGATAGAGAATTGTATAAATTATGGAAATATCTATACGCGCAATCAGAATGAAATAGCGCAATTAATGAATGCACACCAATATGACGATTTATCCGTTGGAGGAATTGTTGCTTATGCAGAATATTCCAACAATGTCATAAGAAATTGCCAGAACTACGGTACTATTGTTTCCGAAAAATTTCATACAGTCGGTGGCATATATGGCGGTAATCGCTACTATCCCAATCAGGCAAATGTTAACGTTGAGAACTGTGCAAATTATGGGAAACTTTACAATGGCGGTATGATAGGTGGCATTGTCGGGAATGTGTTTGGGACGGTGAGAGTACAAAATTGCTACAATGCAGGTGAGATTCAGGGATATGGCAATATATTGGCATCTGAAAATGCTTTAGGTGCAGAAGTGAGAAATTGTCTGAGCGTATATGGTGGGAGTAATATGGTACGAACTGTCAGTGGCGATAATGTAACTATGTCATCGAATTATTACGACAAACAGATGGTTAGAGACACTGTAGAAGATGTAATAGGTCGAGCCGAAGGACGTTTGACTATTGAACTTACTGGCGATACACCAGAACTCCGTGCTATGCTTGGCGATGGTTGGAGTTATGCCGAAGGTCGTTATCCCATTCCCTTTGGCTTGGAAAAAGATTCGCTTGCAATGCTTTTTGCAACACCAATTTACTTGTATGGTGAAAGCGATGCTAGTTATGATAACTTAAATCTAGTGCAGTATGATTTTACTGTAGGCACTGAAAATGGGGTCTATTGGTCGTCAGACAACCTTCATGCAATAGCGGGAGGAAATGCGACTATTCTTGCATCTGGAATAGACACAGTTACTGCTTATTTGGCAGGATATTCGTTTTCGCGAACTATGAACTTAATCGACCAATGTGGGGTAGTTTCCAGTTTCAGAGCATCTTCTTGCGACAATTACCAGTGGAACGGAGAAGAATACACGGTGAGTGGTGACTATGTGCAGATGCTTGCTGCTGCCAATGGTTGCGACAGCATCGTAACCCTGCACCTTACCATAAACAATCCGGTGCATTACAGTTTTACCGAGGCAGCAACCAGTCCTTACATTTGGAACGGCGCCGAGTACACCGAAACAGGCGACTATACGCAGACATTCACTGCAGAAAACGGCTGTGATTCAATTGTAACATTGCACTTGAACATCATAACTGAAATTTCACAGAACGACATGGAAGAGATTTCTGTTTTCCCAACTCCAGCCGCCGACATCCTAAACATCACATCTACCGAAACAATTTCAAAAATTGAGATTGTAAATGTGATGGGTCAGGTTGTAAAGAGATTTGAGGTAAACAGCGACAGTGCGGTTTGTGATGTGGAAGATTTGAGGAGTGGGGTGTATATGGTAAGAATCCACACCGAAGGAACGGTTGTTTCGCAACGCAAATTCATCAAGGAATAGCCAAAATATTTGTGAAACAATATCGTATGTGTAGGATTCAATCCAGCCCCTACACGTTTGTCCACAACCCTTTGTAAAAGAATAGGAGTGCCTAACGGCAGAACGGCGAAGCCCTCAACGAAGTTAAATTGCACAAATTTGTTTTAAATCAGACAAATAGGATTTGGGGAATTTGCTTAGACTTGTAAGATTTCTCTCCGTAGGAGACTGAAAATAAAAATCAAGGACGGTTGAATGCCGTCCTTTTTTATCAAGATAAATTGTTTTGGACGATTATATTTTTCTCTACTTTGAAACCTCAAGCAATGTGTCTGAATATTCAAACTTTAGCCCAGAAATTTCTTCAAATTCCTTGCCGCTGTCGAGAATGTCTTCGTCGTCGGCCTCGTAGTGCCATACGATTGTAATGCCCTCATTCCCTTTGAGTTTCTTGAAAAAATTGTACAGGAACTTTGCGGAACTCGTGTTGAAATATCCCAGCGAAAAGTGGATTTTTAGGTTGCGATTCTCTGCGTATTTTGTTGATACAATGTTTGTTAACTTTGCAAATATCTCAGTTGGATTCTCTGGAATGATGACACCCCATACGCAGAGGTCGCCGTTTTCTTCGTATATGTGCGGCGTTTTTCCTGTTGCTTCTACTAGTACGTTCATTTTCTATCTGTTGAATGTTAAGTTAATTTCAAATGTTTCGGACGAAAATTTGGTCTCGATATCGGAATCCGATTTCAGACGGCATAGGATAAGTCCGTTTCCTGTGCCTTGCGATAAGTTTTCTGCACTTAGATTCTTCTTAAATAATTCCTTTAGATTATCTATGCTAATATTGTTAATTTCTTGGATTTTGTTGCTTAGAAAGGTTGCGCTTTTTTCGTCAAGTTTCCGTGTCGTATTGAATTTTATGCAGTCGTCCGTTTCGGCGACGGAAATTTCAATTCCGTTGCCTTTGTTGTGGATGATGTTGTTCTGCAAAAGCTCTATTGCACAGGATATTATCCGTTTCCGCAGTGGCTTGTCAATTTCTTGAAGTTGGCTCTCCAAAGTTTCGACTATGTTTTCGCAGTCGCTTTCGGCGGAAATATGCAAGGATAATATTGCTTTTGTACTTGACAAATTATTTGAAACTTATTGGTTTAGGTATTGTTATTTGCTTCATTGCTTCAAGTGCAAAAACATCAGTCATTCCCGAAATATAATCGGTAATTATGTTGATTTCGGTTTCGTTGCGCGAAGTGTAGAAATGGTCCATTGTGTTGATGTACTGACCGAAATATCTGTCCAGTTCAATTGAAGATTCAGCATACTTGCCGTAATCCTTTTGGTTCTTGGCGTATATGTCGTGAAGATAGTCGAACAGATTGTTGATTATCTTGTGGCAGAAGCGGTCGTATTCGTTTAGGATTTTGTTGCTGTAAATCTTCTCGTAGTTGAATTTTTTCAGCTTTGTAACCACTTCGTAGGTGTCGTCTGAGAAGCCAATCATATCGCGGTTCTTCGAGTTTTCTATTAGGTCGAGAATCAACGAGTTGATAATCTGTCCGTTGTGGTTGCCGAGCATTTCCTTAACATCGTCGGGAACATCGTCTTCGGTTATGAATCCAGCAACGAAGGCGTCTTCGAGGTCGCGGCCTAGGTAGGCAATCTTATCGGAGAATCGCATAATGCAACCTTCGTAGGATGAGGGCATTACGGAGCGATCCTTTATTGCGTCGAGATCGTTGACAGTCTTGTTTGGGTAGGCATACTGCTCGTCGCGCTCACCGTTGTGGCAGATTATGCCGTCCATAACGCCGTAGCAGAGGTTTAGTCCGCTGCCATGGTTGGCCAGATATGCAACCTGACGGTAGGAGTTGACTTCGTGTACGAAATGCCCGTGTCCTGAGTTTGAGAGGATTATGTCGAGCGACTTCTCGCCGGCATGCCCGAAAGGCGTGTGTCCGAGATCGTGTCCGAGACCTATTGCGTAGGCCATTTCGTCGTTAAGTTCCCAGCCGACCTTGTTTAATCCCTTGCAGATGGTCGATGCGATGGTTGCAACATGCAATACGTGTTCTATACGTGTGCAAATGTGGTCATTTTCAGGCGCAAAGAAAACCTGCGTTTTCTTTTTCAGCCTGCGGAACGGCGTTGAGTGGATTATTGCCGTCTGGTCGCGGAAATAGTCGCCGCGTATGTCGGTTTCCCTGTAAGTCTTTCGTTTTGAATATACTTCGTCTGGTAGTGGGTTTCTCATATTTATTCTTTTAAGTATTTGTCGTAAACGTGTGTGGGTTTGTAATTTTTGAGGTACTCGACGGCTTCTTCGGGCGTTTCGCAGACGTAATAGGTTGTCTTGTAGTTGCTTATGGTAAATCCTTCGTCGAAGAACTTGTCCATTTGCCTTAGCATATCGTCGAAGAAATGGTTGAAGTTGAGAATGACAATCGCCTTGTTGTGGTACTTCAACTGCTTGAGTGTCAGAATCTCAAACATTTCGTCCATTGTACCGAAGGCGCCGGGCATTATGGCGAACGAATCGGCATGTTCGCGCAGGTACGACTTGCGTTCCTTCATGTCTTCAGTGACGACAAGTTCCTGCATGTCGTCGGACACAATCCCTTCGCGGTGAAGCTTTTCGGGCACTACGCCGATTATTTTTGCTCCGCCTTGCCTGTATGCTCCGCGCATCATCGCGCCCATAAGACCAATGATTCCTCCGCCGTGGTATATGGTAAAGTTGCTCTCAGCCAATATCTTGCCGAAACGCTCTGCATAGTCGTAATATTCTTTCTGCAAGTCCTCGCTCGAACTGCAGAATACGCAAACCGAATTTGTCATTTTCAAAAATTTTGACAAATATAATAATAGAAGACGAGTTGCGGAAATTTTGAGGAAAAAAATTCATTTCTCCAAAAAAGTCGTTTGAAAAAGTGTGTATTTTGCTGAAAAGTCGTTTAAAAAAGTGTGTATTTTACTGAAAAAATCGTTTAAAAAAGTGTGTATTTTGCTGAAAAAGTCGTTTGGAAAAGTGTGTATTTTGCTGAAAAAGTCATTTGAAAAAGTGTGTATTTTGCATAATAAGTCGTTTGAAAAAGTGTAATAAATTAATGTAATAAATTAAGTATTAGTCGTTTATGTTTTTATTGAAAATTTTGGTGAAAAATTTGAAATAATTTTGTCGGTTATTTTAATTGTTGTATTTTTGTGGTTGAAACAAAAGTTGTTTTTTATGTCATTGATGAAGCGTAAAATAATTCAGGAATTGTTGGAGTGGAAAAATTCACCAGACCATAAGCCTGTTGTCGTGCGGGGATGCCGCCAGTGTGGAAAGACGTTTTCCGTATTGGAATTTGCTCAAGAGAACTACAAGAATGTTGTCTACTTGGACTTTTTCCGCAAACCAGAATATGCCGAGTTCTTTTCTGGCTCGCTGGATGTTGATGACATGGTGATGTACATGTCGTCTCATGAGTCGTTGAAGGCGAAGTTTGAACCTGGCAATACTTGTTTGGTGTTGGACGAAATTCAGGAATGTCCCAATGCAAGGACGTCCTTGAAGTTTTTTTGTATAGATGGTCGCTACGATGTGATTTGTACAGGTTCGTTGTTGGGCATGAGAGGATATCGCAATCTGGACGAAATGAGGGCGGTGCCTGTAGGTTACGAAACTTCGCTGTTGATGTATCCAATGGACTTTGAGGAGTTTCTGTGGGCAAACGGCATAGACGACACACATATAGCAAAAATTCAGGAATATTTTGAAGCAGAAACTCCTGTTCCGTTGCCTTTGCATAATAGATTCAGACAGTTGCTGTTGCAATATGTGGTTGTTGGCGGTATGCCCGAGGCAGTAAAGACTTTTATTGAAACAAAAGACATGTCGAAGGTTTTGCGCAAGCAAAAGGATATATTGCGCGGATATTCAGATGATATGGTAAAGTATGCCGATAAGAAGGATAAGTCTGTTATTCATGAGTGCTTTGAGTCGATTCCGATGCAGTTGAGCAAGGAAAACAAGAAGTTCCAATATTCGCTGGTAAGGAAAAGGGGCAGGGCTGATATGTTTATGGGAAGTTTGCAGTGGATAGAGGATGCTGGAATAATAAACCGTTGCTACAATTTGTCGATAACGGAACTGCCGTTGGATGGCAATGCCGAAAAAGATGTATTCAAGGTGTATATGGCAGATACAGGCTTGTTTATAAGTATGTTGGAGGCTGGTACGCAGTTGGATGTTTTGCAGGGAAACCTGTATGGGTACAAAGGCGCAATATTCGAGAATCTTGTTGCCGACATAATGGGAAAAATGGGTCGGAAATTGTATTATTTCCATAAGGATTCGGGCTTGGAAATTGACTTTGTGATGCGTTACGGAGGAGAGTGTACTTTGTTGGAAGTCAAGGCAAATACCGGCAATGCGAAAAGCATGAAGACCGTACTGGCTCATCCGGAAAAATATCATGTCTATAAGGCAATTAAGCTTGGAGATTACAATGTAGGACGAGAAGGAAATGTGCTGACCTTGCCGTTGTACATGGGATTTCTGCTGAGAAAATATTAGGATTGCAGTTTGTCTATACTCGTAATCTTATTCACATTTGGGAATAGAATATAGTTAATATCTTGTTGCGATATTTCTGCGGCAAGATTTTCGTGCTTTTTACATTTGCAAATTGTATAGAGAATTTGGGATTGAAATGTCTGAAGAAGTGCAAATTGCTTGTAATCAAGAATATTGTGTAGCAAAGATATATGGTTGTAATGACTTTCGCAAGAAGATTGAAGACTTTGGCATAGAAGTCGGAAAGAAAATTGTTGCGCTAAAGTCGGATAATAATGGAATGTTTACCGTTTCGGTAGAGGGACGCAAGCGGAATTGTATATTGCCGAAATCGTATTTCTCTAATCTGTCGTTAGTTTCGTCTTCCGATCCGCAATGTCAGGATTTTATAATAGATGAACTCAACACTGTACATGTTTCGTTGATTCAAACAAAGGAATCGTATGCTACTGGATTGTTTGGCGGAGAAACGGCAGCCAAATACGATAATTGCGATTTTAACATAACCTATTTGCCACAGGTTGACCAGATTTTTGGCAGTGACTATTCCAACAAGCGTTTCCGCAATCTGGTGCTCGCCGAAAAGACCGATGTCTTTGTAGCAGTGGTCGATTTCCATAAGTTGGAAACAGAGCTAGTGCCGGTTGTTCAGCTTATGGACTTGGGCGTGAAGATTGTGCTTGTAATCAGGGGGTATTGCGAAGAAAACGAGGATGGTCTGTGCATTGATTTGACCAAAATGTCAAAATTGCTTGGCATTCCAATTGTGCAGTACAACGAAGCCGACGAGACTGGCGAAAGCCGTGAAAATGTAATTCGTACAATTTTGTCGACATATACAGGTGACAATCCCAATTTGCGATATGTGCATGTAAACTACGGGCATCAGGTTGAACGGCACATCCGTATGATACAAAAGGAACTCGAAGGTAAAAAAGGCTATGATTTCAATGCTTCGTCGAGGTATATGGCCATTTGCTTGATGGAAGACGATACAATTGTTCACAGCTTCAATTCTCCATGCAAGTCGTGCAATACGGTAAAGTGCTTTGTAAAAAGACATTCTGCAATTCTGGGCAAGCAGTACAACAACCATGTGTATTATGTGCTGAAACAAGCGCGTCGCTCGTATATTGATGGCTTGATTTCAATGTGTTCGGGCGTGCGTAAGTCTCAGTGGGATGCAGAAAAGGCCGATTCGGTGCTATTGCACAAGATTTGGGGACTTCCGATGTTCCTGCTCATTATGGCTGGGATATTTTGTGCGACGTTTGAACTTGGAAAATTCCCCATGGCATGGATTTCCAGTGCAATGTCCTCACTGGCAGATTCTGTGCGCTCGTCTGTAGACGGTGCAATAGGTGGATTCTTAGCCGACGGAGTTATATGCGGGTTAGGTGTTGTGCTGTCATTATTCCCAATGTTGCTCATATTCTATCTTCTTGCCGGATTGCTTGAGAACTCTGGATATATGGCTCGCGTTGCTTATTGCACAGATTGTTTTTTGCGTAAACTTGGTTTGCAGGGTAAGTCGTTGTCACCAATGGTGTTAGGATTCGGCTGCTCAATTCCTGCAATATTAAGTGTACGCCATATTGAAAGCAAGAAAGACCGCCGGCTCGTCTCTATGATAATACCGTTTCTGCCATGTGCAGCAAAAATTCCTATATGCTTGCTTTTGGTATCAGTATTATTTCCTAAGTATCCAGCACTTATAATGTTTGTGCTGTATCTGGTTGGATTTTTACTGGCATTGGCAGCTGCAGCAATTTATAGCAGAACATTATGCAAACAAGACGAGTATCCATACGTAATTAAACTTACTCCATATAGGAAACCAACTTTTTTCGTTTCGATATGTTATATGTGGAATCATTGTTGGGAATATTTGAAGCGAATTTCGGGAATTGTTGTATTGGGAGCTATAGTTGTATGGGCATTGTCGTATTTTCCTAATAATTCAGGCTCAACAACGGATGCCGCTCAGTGTGAGATTGCTGAAAATCATAATGTTGAATCAACTCAAACACCAACTAATACGCATGAAGCATCGTACCTTGTCAAGTTCGGAAAGTTTGTCGAACCTGCATTTAGACCACTTGGTTTCGATTGGAAAATGTCGGTATCGGCTCTTTCTGGATTTGTAAGCAAGGAGCTGACTATTGGTACAATGTCGATGTTGAATCCGTATGCCGAAGCAGAGATGCAAGAGTCGGAAACTGATGAGGATTCGCCTTCTCATAATATGGAGACCTTGGCTTTTGTCATTTTTGTGCTGATATGTTTTCCGTGTCTAGGAGCAACTTCAGCCATACGCAAGATTTCTGGTATTAAATGGGCTGCGATGACGGCAGGTGTCTCTATTGTTCTTGCTTGGGTTGTGGCCTTTGGCGTGTACCAGATAGGTTGCCTAATATAATTTGGTGTCTTTTATGGCATTGCTGTGTGAATGAAAAAAGTTAACTTTGCATCGTTTTTATTGTAAGCTGTTTTTTTACTATTATAAAAATTAAATATATTTTTTCTAATTATGAACGGAAAGCGGATTAATGGTTTTGAATTAAAGCGTCGTTTAGGCGTAGGCGGCATGGCCGAGGTTTGGTATGCAGAGAATAGTATTGGCAAAAAGGCTGCAGTAAAGTTACTCCTGCCTAAATTATGCGAAGATGAGAGTATTGTAAAGCGTTTTATTACAGAAGCTAAAGTTACCGTAGAACTTTTGCATCCTAACATACGCCAAGTTTACGACTTCGGTGAGATTGATGGTCGTCCAACAATAGTGCAGGAATACCTTGATGGTGATGACTTGAAGGCACTTATGAAATCAGGAAGAACATTTACCGAAACAGAGTTGGTAAAATGGTGGAATCAACTTGCTTCAGCACTTAATTATACTCATGCTCATGGTGTTGTTCATCGCGATATAAAACCGTCAAACATATTTATTGATAATAATGACGATGTTAAGCTCATGGATTTTGGCATTGCAAAAATAGGAGAGACTGGTTCAGGAACTCGGACCGGCTCGATGCTTGGTACAATGTTATATATGAGTCCAGAACAAGTGAAGGATCCGAAACGCATAGGACCAAAGTCCGACAACTATTCGCTTGCTGTATCGTTTGTGCATCTGCTAACGGGGAAAGCTCCATACGACAGCACAACAAACAGTGATTTTGACATACAGCTGCAGATAGTTTCCAAAAATTTAGATCTGAGCAAAGTGCCAGATAACTGGCGTAATTTCTTGCTGCCATATTTGGAGAAAGATCCCGACAAGCGTGCTGAACTTAAACCATTTGGCAACAATGTTTCGGCTGCAACAAGTACAAAACCTGCAGCCCCAGTATTCACTAGCGATGAAACTTGTGCAGAAAATATAGTTGCACCAAAACAACAACAGCCATCCAATGCTGACATTTACGAAACTCATGTTGATCAAACCAATCAATCGAAAACTGCGTCATCCTCGACAACTACCGTAATGGTAAAAAATAAGGAGTCTTACAAATCTGCAGTAACCAAGACATTTAATGGAGTGTTAATTTATATTGGAGTGACAATTATATCCGTTTTATTATCGGCATATCTGATTGCGAATAATCCAATGTCTGCTTTTATGGTGCTTGGGTTATTATTTGCGTTAATTGCAAGTGGTATGTCCATGTATTATAGAGGATTGAAAGACCTTGAAAAATGTTTAGATAATGCAGAAGATTCAAATGCTGTAAAAAAACTAAGTCTATCAGCACTTATTTCTATTGCTATTAATATAATAATGGCAATGTTTTATTTCTATGTCAATTCTAATTTAGACATAAACACTTATCAGTCTGCATTAACATTAGACAAAGTGTTAAAATTCGTAGGCTTGGTGCCATTGGTATTGAATATAATAGGATTTTCATATTTGAAAAAATCAGTAACTTTCCCAGGTGATAGTGGCGCTAATAGTCTTTATATATCATCTATAATGTCTTTAGTGGCAAACATATTGCTTGTTATACCTTATATAAATATTATTGGTTCGTTGCTTGCTTTGGTTGCATTCATATTATATTTAGTAGGTTGGAGCAAAATAAAGAATTCGTGGAAAACTATTTAATACAATTAAGCTAACAAGAAATGCCTGTCTTATGTTTTGAGACAGGCATTTCTTTACTTATGTTGTTTGTAGCGCTTTTTATAACGCGGTTAAATTGTCAAATACAATCAATTAACAGTAAATCAAAATTGTAAATCATTTTTAATGTTGTAGTATTATTATCAATAATAAGTTAACTTTGCAACAATTTTTTTTAATACTACTTATGCAAGGAAAGCTGATTAACGGATTTGAACTAAAGCGCCCATTGGGAGCAGGCGGCATGGCCGAAGTGTGGTATGCAGAGAATGAAATAGGTAAGAGAGCCGCTGTAAAAATGCTAAACATGGAACTTACAGGCAATGTCCATATTGTAGAGCGGTTCCGTAGTGAGGCAGAAGTTATGGTAAGACTTAATCAGCAGAACATACGTCAAGTTTATGGCTACGGTTCAATTGATGGACGTCCCGCCATAATAATGGAATACCTCGAAGGCGATGACCTAAAGGCTATGATGAAGAATGGTCGCAGGTTTACTGATGCGGAATTAAAAAAGTGGTGGAACCAACTTGTTGCAGCCTTGAACTATACCCATGCTCAAGGCGTTGTACATCGCGACATAAAGCCATCCAACATTTTCATTGACAACAATGGTGATGTGAAACTTATGGACTTCGGAATAGCGAAGATAGGGGATACTGGTACTGGTACGCAAACCGGTTCAACCCTTGGCACACGACTATATATGAGTCCAGAGCAGGTGAAAGATCCAAAGCGGGTGGGACCAAAGTCCGACAACTATTCGCTTGCTGTTACATTTTTACATCTATTAGTTGGTAAAGCTCCATACGACACAACAAAAAGTAGTGATTTCGACATTCAGCTGCAAATAGTTTCCAAACCGGTAGACCTAAGCGGACTTCCAGAAAAATGGCGCAATGTTCTTTCGCCTTATTTTGAAAAAGAGCCTGAAAAGCGTGCCGAACTTAAACTTTTCGACGACACAGAACTTAAACAAACTAATAAAGAGACTGAATTGCAGTCGCCCGTTTCATCTGCCATCAGTGGCAAAGATGAAACATGTTTTGAAGATACGCCAAGCCCCATGCATAATTCTCAAAGCTATGCAACACATGTAGAATCAAGAGACGAACGTCCAAAGTGGGCGGCATCCTCAATCGTACAGAAGCCAGCTAAAAAAAGCCATAAGGGACTATGGATAGGTGTCGGCGTTATTGCCGTAGCAGCAATAGTTGCAGCAATATATTTTCTCACAAACGGAAAAGGTTCGCACAATGGACATGATTATGTTGACTTAGGGTTGCCAAGCGGAACATTGTGGGCAACTTGCAACATCGGTGCCGATTCTCCAGAAGCTAATGGTTATTATTTTGCATGGGGAGATTTATCGCCCAAAGACGAATATTCTAATGAAACTTATGATTACTACGACTCACCATCGGTATTGCCATCATATTCGGATGCTGCCACTTCCAATTGGGGCGGAAAATGGAGAATGCCAACAGAGGAAGAAGTTGCAGAGCTGAAAATGAAATGCGAATGGAAATGGAAAGGAAACGGATACGAAGTGATTGGTCCTAATGGTAATAGCATATTCTTACCAGCAGCAAGAATAAAATATGATTCAGAAAACAACTACTATGAAAATGATATGTCGAATGAAAAATATGGCAAATATTGGACAAGTAGCTTGAAAAACGCATACGGAACATACGATAAATATGCAATAGTTTTGTCCTTTGCTAGTGATAGACTAAGGATAACTGGAATGGAGACCTGTGCAGGATTGCCAATTAGGCCTGTGTTTAGAAAATAACGTAAAATATAAATAGTTATGATAGAAATTAAAATTGGAAGAGCAGTTAGTGGTAGTAGTGTAATAAATGTTCCAGAAACATTCAAGAAGGTATCAAGAAAGCATGCGACACTGATATGGGATGACGGACAATTAACACTAATCGATGACGAATCGACATGCGGAACTTATGTTAACGGCAAACGTATTGCCAAAACAAAGTTAAAGCCAGGCGATGTCGTCACTCTTGGAGGTATAGGATCCGATGGATTTACTTTGGATTTACAAAAAGTATATGATGAGTGCGGCAAGGCTGAGATGAAAAACAAAACTGACTATTCCGAAGAATTAGAAAGCCTAAAAAAGGCATATACTGATTATCAGTCGGAATTGGCGGAACTAAAGAAAAATGCAGCTATGAAATCGCAACTGCCGATGCGACTGGCAAGTTTTATTCCGATGTTAATTGGTATTATCGCTGCCGCATGTATTGATGGTATTGCTGTTAGAATAATTGCCGGTATCGCAGGTGTTGCATTATCTGTATTAATAAACATATTTCTCATTGGGAAAAACAGCGGAAATGACATGTCGGAAAAAATTGTTGACTTACAGCTTAAATACCAGCCTCGCTATCGTTGCCCAAAATGCGGAAAAGACTACAGCCTTAGTGCACCAGCTCATCACTGGAAAATGTTGCAATCAAACGGTGAATGTCCGTACAAGTGCGGCGCAAAATTCTAAAACTAATTCGCTTATAATATCGAAGCAAAATACAACGGCTTGTCAATGAGACCAGTTTGCGAGCAATAGACATAATGCAAAATAAGCTACAAAAAAAAGAGGCTCAATGAACCTCTTTTTTTTGTGGCTATTTTTTCTGGCGTTTTTTCAGTTCTTCCTGCTGCCTTTTCGATGCCTCTTCAAGACGTTGCAGCCATCTCGATTTCTTTTTAGGCTTTGACTTGTTCGCTTCCATCTCTGCGAGGAGTTTTTCCTCATTTACAACGAAACGCTGGATTATCCATGTTTGAAGTATGCTGAACAAGTTGGCAAGCAAGTAATAATAGCTCAAGCCTGACGAATAGTTGTTGAACCACAACAACATAAGGACAGGCATGAAATACATCATGAACTTCATACCCGGCATTGAATTGCCAGAACTCATGTTGCTCGTAATCTTTTGCTGAACAATCATGGACGCTGCCATCAACAGGGCGAACAAGCTGATATGGTTTCCGTATATTGATGACAGGATTGGAATATTAAAGTTCCATTCCAATATCGAGTCGTATGAAGACAAGTCGTTTGCCCACAAAAATGATTGTTGGCGCAGCTCAATGGATGCAGGGAAGAAGCGGAACATTGCAATAAGTATTGGCAACTGTAGCAGCAAAGGCAAGCAGCCTCCCATTGGGCTAACACCAGCTCTCCTGTACAAACTCATTTGCGCTTGCTGACGTTCCATCTCTTTGCCTTTCGGATATTTTTCAGCCAAAGCATCAAGTTGAGGCTTCAATACGCGCATCTTGGCTGTTGACATGTACGACTTGTAGGTGAGAGGGAAGAGTACCAATTTGATTATTATGGTCATCAAGAGAATGATAAGACCGTAATTAGTCATAAAGCGACCAAGCAAGTTGAACATAGGGATAATCGCAAATTTGTTTACCCAACCGAAAATACCCCATCCAAGTGGGATGATTGTTTCCATTCCTTTGTCATAATCCTTCAGCATCGAATACTTGTTGGGACCAAAATACATGCTGAACTCTTTCCTTATCTTGTCGGAATTGTTGTAGTCCAAATAAAACTCCGATTTGAAATTCTTCAAGGCATTGGGATACCTGGTAGCATCCAGTTTTGTCAACGATATTGATGGCTCTACCATTGAATTGTCCTTGGAAATCAGGAATGAAGAAAAGAACTGTTGCTTATATGCAATCCATTCGGCCTGACCTTTTGTATCGTAACTGTCTTCGTCCTTTGTTTCGCCAAGGCTTTCAACATCTTCATCGGACATACGCATAAAGATTGTCGTATTGTTCGATTCCCAGTCGCGGCCTCGTTCCAGAGCCAACATGTTGACATCCCATATCATCTTTGTGTTTTCATTGTTGGAGATTTCATTCTTCAGTCCAACAATTTCCATGTTAAAGTCAAGCATGTAATCGTCCGGATGAATTACATATTGATATTCGATGTATTTGTCATTTGCTGCAGAAAGCCTCATGTTTAATTTAACATCGCTGCTAACATTTATGGTGTCGTTCTCTTTTACCTCATTGTTATTCAGCATGGGAACGAAATACATGTTGTTGGTTGATATGAGCTTGTTGTTGACATGAATTTCAATTCCGAAAGTTGACTTGTCGTCGTTTTCAAACAAAACCAACGGTTTTCGATCATACGTCTTATATTCCTTTAGTTCAACCGAATAGATTTTTCCACCTTTGTTTGAGAACTTTATTCTCATCTTGTTATTTTCAACAACAAAGTATTTCTGCTCGGATGAAGCAGAATTGGCAAATATACCATATTTATCCTGATTGTTTTTCTGTATCTGATCATCAGTCAAAGTGTCTGCTTCAGCAGCTGCAGTAGCATCGGCTAGCATTTCTGCTTCAATTTCCTCCATCTGCGAGTAGTCTATCGCACCTTGTTCCTCTTGCTGTTGACGTTTACGCTGTTCGATTTCTTCTTCGCTCGGCCTTGATATAAACATGTAACCGATTAGCAGTATGCTTATTATAACAAGACCTATTATCGTATTTTTATCCATATATTACTTATTTCCTATTGTTGCTTTTACAAAACTTACAAATAATGGGTGAGGGTTCAGAACTGTACTCTTATATTCAGGATGGAACTGAACGCCAACAAACCATTTATGTTCTGGAATTTCTACTATTTCTACAAGGTTTGTCTGTGGGTTTATACCTGTGGCTATCATTCCAGCTTCTTCAAACATTTCCTTGTACGAGTTGTTAAATTCGTAACGGTGACGATGGCGCTCCGAAATTTCGGTAGTTCCATAGGCCTTGTATGCGTTTGTTCCTTCTGTAATTGTACAAGGATATGCACCGAGACGCATTGTCCCACCTTTTTCTGTGACAAGTTTTTGTTCTTCCATAAGGTTGATGACAGGACTGGTACACTTTTCGTCCATTTCTAGCGAATTGGCGTCAACGAGTCCGAGAACGTTTCTTGCATACTCAATTACAGCACATTGCATTCCGAGGCATATTCCGAGGAATGGGATGTTGTTTTCCCTAGCATAACGCACTGCTACAATTTTGCCTTCAATGCCTCTGTTTCCAAATCCTGGTGCTACGAGCATGCCGTCAATGTCGCCAAACAGTGATTTGCAATTTTCATTGGTTACTGTTTCTGCATTTATGTACGATACATTAACATCAGCTTCGTTGGCTGCTCCGGCATGAATAAAAGCCTCGTTTATTGACTTGTATGCATCTTTGAGTTCTACATATTTACCTACCAAGGCAATTTTTACATGATGCTTCGGATTTTTGTACCTGTCAAGGAATGAACGCCATGGCAGCAATTCAGGTTTTTCTCCAACTTCCAGCCCTAAATTTTTCAATACTATTTCGTCAAGACCTTCCTTTTGCATTTCAAGTGGCACTTCATATATAGTACTGCAATCCCTTGATTCTATTACAGCTCCTGGTTGTACATTGCAAAAGTTAGCGACCTTGGCTTTAATGTCTGGACGGAGCTTGTGCTCAGTTCTTAGTACCAGAACATCGGGTTGAACTCCAGCTTCCTGCAAGGCTTTTACCGAATGCTGTGTAGGCTTGGTCTTTAATTCTCCACAGGCTGCAAGATAGGGGACGAGGGTCAAATGTATGCAGATGCACTTGTTTTTCAGTTCCCACTTCAACTGTCGTACAGCCTCAATATACGACAACGATTCAATGTCGCCAACAGTTCCTCCGATTTCTGTTATCACGAAATCGTAGTTGCCATTTGTGCCGAGCAATTTAATCCTACGCTTGATTTCATCGGTAATGTGTGGTATTATTTGCACTGTCTTGCCCAGATAATCACCTCTGCGCTCTTTCTCTATTACTGTTTTGTATATTCGTCCTGTTGTGACATTGTTTGCCTGCGAGGTACGTACATTTAGGAATCTCTCGTAGTGACCAAGATCCAAGTCGGTTTCGGCACCGTCGTCGGTGACAAAACACTCACCATGTTCAAAAGGATTCAGTGTTCCCGGATCTACGTTAATGTAGGGATCGAGTTTCTGAATAGTAACCGAATAGTTACGTGCCTGTAGCAGCTTTGCCAATGATGCTGAAATTATCCCTTTGCCCAACGACGAAGCAACGCCGCCAGTTACGAAGATGTATTTTGTTTCTGTTGCCATAATTATATTATTAGAAAGTAAAGTTCAATCCTAGGCTCGGCATTATCGGCAATTGGTTTACACGATTATATTCGAGCCTGTCAAAATAAAATATGTTAGACCTATTATATACGTTTGTTACTCCGACATTTATTTCCAACTTCATGTTGTGTTCAAACGCAAAAACTTTGTTCAATGTAAGGTCAAGACGATGATAGTCGGGCAAACGACCAGTGTTTAGTTCGGCGTATGCAACACCCAAAGTGCCATTGTTTGACCAGTATTGAGTATTGATTCCACCAGTGAAGTCAATGTTTTCGTACAAAGCCGATGTCAACGTGAACGGGAATCCCGAGCCATAGTTCCATCTTGCGCTTACGTTCCACGAAAGGTTCTTTCCGAACTTATACGTTGCAACAAGATTAACATTGTGGCGGCGGTCATAGTTCGGCGAATATGTTTCAACACCATCGAAACGGCGTACCCAGCCCAGAGAATATACTACCCAGACATACCATTTCTCTGTGTCGTACTTCAGCAGGAAGTCAACTCCGTATGCATATCCAGATTCAACCATGAAGTCCTTCTTCTGGTAGTCGGGACGGGATGCATTGGAATTGTTGTCATCATATATTTTGTTCCTGTTGATTGTAGTTATCTGGTCGAAGTTTTTCAAATAGCCTTCCACATTCAGATTCAACGAGTTGACAATATCCCATTCGAAACCGAATATCACATGTTCCGACTTCTGTAGTTTTGTCTTCAAGATTTCTCCTTTGTAAGTGTCTGGCATACTCGGAAGGTTTCCACTCAGAAAGCCATAGAACAAGTTTACAACATCGCGGTCGCTGTTGGCTGCAACAAGGTTCTGAGAATAAAGTCCCGCTGCCAATTTCAATCTGAACTTCTCTATGACATTGTATTTTACGCCCAACCTAGGTTCTGGAGAAACTGATCCCATTGATGCGTAATAATGCAGTCTGAATCCCGGTTCAATAACGATACTGCCAAGATTCCATTTGTATTTGGCAAAAGCAGCAAGCTCTGTACTGTATTCTTCCTGTGTAAGTAGTCGTCCTACGGAATTATAATAGTCGTAGTCGGTTGCAAAACCTAGCATTTCAAGTCCCCAAGTGAAATCGTTCTTTCCCATGTGGTATATGAAATCCAATCCTACGTTAAAGCCGTCAATTGAACTTGAACTTGGGTAGTTCTCCAATGCCTGCATTGATATTGCGTAGCTGGAATACGATGCATGAGCCTTTATCATTACCGAGGAGCTTGGCGGCACTACAGTTACATTTGCTCCCAATCCGTAAGTTCTCCAATGCAAGTCACTTAATCCCTGATAACTAACATTGTCATTGAAGTTGAATCCAAAGAGATTAACACGGCTTCCTCCTGGCGACATGAGCGAAAGCTTGCCATATACATCGGTAAAATTGAAGGGGAGGCCTGCACCGTCATTTATATACCTATATATATATTTCGACGACTGCTCAAGATATGAAGTCTTGGCAGACAAAATATATGACAGGCTGGTCTTTCCTTCCTTGAATTTTACGATAGGACCTTCAAGCATAAGTTTTGTTCCGAAAGTACTTGCCGAAAATTTGCCGCCGAATTTCTTGGCATTCCCATCTTTCATTGTTATGTCCATTACCGAAGATGAGCGTCCTCCGTATTCGGCATTGAATCCGCCGGTATATACATCTGCGTTCCTAATTATGTCGGAATCAAAAACAGAAAAAAGACCGATGGAGTGGAAGGGGTTGTAAATAGTCATGCCGTCGAGACGCACAAGGTTCTGTATGTTGGAACCGCCTCTGATATAAAGCTGTCCGCCTTGGTCACCGGTAAAAGTAACACCCGGAAGTACTTGCAGGAACTGGGCAATATCAGGTTCTCCACCAATTGATGGCAGCTGCTTGATTTGTACAGGCGAAACTTTTATTATTGAAGCTCGCACCTGTGTCATCTGTTCTTCTCGCTCTGCCGAGACTACTGTTTCCTGAAGGATTACCGAAGACCTTTCCATCATAAAGTTCTTTGAAATAAGTTGACCTTCCTTGGCAATTGTAATCTCTTCGGTCAAATCGGCATAACCTAGATATGTAACAGTTACAGTATGAGTGCCTACAGGAATCTTAGGAATAGAAAAATATCCGTTTACATCGGTTGATGCGCCAAGAGTAATTGTACCAGTAGGTATGGAAATGTTTGCAAACATACACGGCTCACCGGTTTCCTTGTCAAGCACGAAGCCTTTCATGGTACCGGTCTGCGAAAAAAGCATAGTTGCATTAAAGACAAATGCAACTATGAATATGAAAAATATAATCGATTTATTCATCGTCTGTACCTTTCATTTCTCTTTCTGCCAAATCTATTGCCTTTTTCTTTTCCTTTAATACTGATATTTCGTTCTTTATCTTTTCTATCTTTTTCTTGAACTCGTTAACTATGGAGTCTGAACCACTGGAGAAGAATCCGAGATTGTTTTCAATCTGTGCAATTTCCACTGTCAAATCCTGCATCTTGCGTACTATCGCGCTTCTTTCTTTCTGCAAAGCAGAAACTTCACCAGAATCTTTCAAGAGTTCAACCTGAGAGGTAAATGTCGACAACTCAAGGTCATTGCGATTTAAATTTACTGTAGTGAAAATCTTATTGATAGCTTCCTTGAACTCGTTGTACAGACGATCCTTGTCAGATGAAGCAACATAGCCTATTTCGTTCCAACGTGTCCTGAATTCCTTAATTTTCTCAATGTTCTGAGCTTGGTCTTCAACAGGAACGTATGCATTTACTTCGGTAATTAGATTTTCTTTCTTTTCAAGGTTCATCTGATGTTCTGCCTCAATATTTGAATAGAATTGGCTCTTGGCATCAAAGAACTTGTTGCAAGCAGCGCGGAAACGGCCCCATATCTGATCGGAATGTTTCTTGGGTGCAGGTCCGATTTCTTTCCATTTTTTCTGCAAATCGTAGAACAACTCGGTTGTCTTCTTCCAATCAGTGCTGTCCTGCAATGACTCGGCAGTTTCGCAAAGTTCAATCTTTTTGCGAAGATTTTCCTCGAGGTCACTGTTCATCCTGTCGAAGTATTCTTTCTTCAGGTCAAAAAACTTATTGCAGGAAGATCTGAACCTTTCGTATATTTCAGTGTTGACAGATGTTGGCACCATTCCTATGGTTTTCCATAATGCCTGAAGTTCAAGAACTTTCTGTGAAGCTACAACCCAATCCTTGCCGCTCTTTGGCAACGCTTCATCGGCAACCATAGATTCAACCTTTTCGCACAACAGAATCTTCTGCTCGTAGTTAGCTTCACGTTCTGCTTTTTGTTTCTCGTTGTGTTCTTGGAAACTATTGTAAATCTTTGTTCTAACTTCATTGAATCTGTCCCATATTTCCTCGCGCTTGTCGTTTGGAACCGGACCGATTTCTTTCCATTCCTTAAACAGTTCGATTGATTTGCGATATGCAGTAAGAATATTTGGCTCAAGAAGGAGTTCTTCCATCTTCTCACAAAGAGCTATCTTTTGTTCAAGGTTTTTCTTGAAATCAAGTTCTCTTAGCTCCCTGTTTATTTTCAACAGGTTATAATAGTTGGAAACATGCATCTGATAGTTTTCCCACAATTCCTTGTTCTTCTCGGCAGGAACTTGACCTATCGACATCCATTCGGTTTGCAATGCCTTGAAGTCATTGTACGACTGTGCTACCGATTCGCTGTTTCCCAACTGTTTGATTTTCTCGATTATAGCAAGCTTTTGTTCGTAGTTCTTTTCCTTTGCTTCCTCAATGTGGCGAAGCCTTTCTGCGCGCTGCTTGTGATATTCGTCTATCAACTCCTTGAAATAGTCCTCTGTAGGATCTTTTGGTCTTTCAATTTCAGCATTCTCGCCTGCCTTTTCACGCAACTCTCTCTTAATATTTTCAAATTCTTCTCGCTGTCTTTCATAATATAGCTTGCGAAGAATATCAATCTCTTTTTTGCAGTCTTCTTTCTCTGCATCATGTACATAGTAGCGAATTTTCTCGAGGATCTCATCTTTTGTCAAAGCAGCAAAGTCTTCTTCCTTTACTTCTTCTTCCTCAATAGCCTTAACCGGTTCTTCATGAGCTACAATTTCTGGTTCGGCAGAAATTTCTTCTTGTACATGTTCTGCAGCTACTTCTTCTGGTTCGTCTGCTTTTTCGTTTGCAGCAACTACCGTTTGTTCTACATCAGAAACTACTTGTGTTTCTTTCTTTTCGTTCTCAATAGAGTTTTCAGTGTTTAATAATTCGTCCATAAATTAGAATAATTAAGTGTGTATTAATTTATTGTTGTCAACTTTACAGTTGAAGAGTAAATATTTCATTTCTGGCAACACATAGGGAGAGATGAAAGCTTTTGAAGCTCCATCAGCCTGCATGTCAATGACTTTAGCACAGATACTATACATATCCTTATGTGTTATAACTCAAATTCAATTTTAAAACGCGAAGTTAACTATTATTGTAAAACCTGCAAAAAAATATTCAGCATTTAATTTTTTCGGTATGGTTCTTTTTTGTTTGGGGAAAAGCATAATATGTCGTACCTTTGCCAGCTAAAAAAACGTTAATGAAACGTAAGGAGTGTGAATCGATAGGCAGTTTGTTGCCAGCTTTATTGGTATCTAATCCAAAGTTAGCCGACAGTTACCGCAAACATAAGGTTGTGTCGCAATGGCGCGATATTTCTGGAGAATATGTTGCCAATGCTACCGAAAACATGACTTTTGAAGGAAAGAAGTTGGTTGTCAAGGTAAAATCCTCTATAATAAGGAATGAGATGATGCTGATTAGAAGCCAACTGGTATATCGTATCAACAACTGGGTAAAAGCAGACTTAATTGACGAATTGATTGTAAGATAAATATATATGAAAACTTTAATACGAAACATTAAGGAACTTGTGAACGTTGACGAAAGCGGTCGTTTGCTTGCAAAAGGAGAGGAGATGTCGAACTTGCAGACCATAAAAGATGCATACCTAATTATAGAAGATAACAAGATTCATTCGTACGGCAAGATGTCGGAACTGAATCCCGACTGGGACGAGGACGAGGAAAAAAGCATGGAAATTGATGCTTCTGGCAAGATGGTATTCCCATCGTTCTGCGATTCACATACACATCTAGTGTATGCAGGAAGCCGCGAAATCGAATACAGCGACAAGATACGCGGTCTAAGCTATGAACAGATAGCCAAGAGGGGTGGGGGCATACTGAATTCGGCAGAACGTCTCTGCAACACAAGCGAAGATGAGCTGTACAATCAGGCTATGGAACGCATCAACGAAATCATTTCATTTGGTACTGGTGCTGTTGAAATAAAAAGCGGATACGGGCTTGATACCGAAAGCGAACTGAAGATGCTTAGAGTAATCAAGCGAATAAAGGAGACAACTCCTCTTATCGTAAGGTCGACATTCCTTGGCGCACATGCAACTCCGCTTGAATACAAGGAAGATCCTGATGCTTACGTAGATAAGATTATCAACGAAATGTTACCACTAGTAGCTGCCGAAGATTTGGCTGACTTTGTGGATGTATTCTGCGACAAAGGTTTCTTTACAACAGAGCAGACAGAAAGAATTTTAATGGCAGGTATAAAATATGGTATGCGCCCCAAAATCCATGCAAACGAAATGGCAAAGTCGGGAGGAATACAGGTGGGAGTGAAGTACAACGCTCTTTCAGTTGACCATATCGAATATACTGGCGATGAAGAAATTGAAGTGCTAAAGGACAGTGAAACTATGCCGACAATATTGCCTGGAGCTGCATTTTTCCTGAACATGCCGTATGCACCTGCACGCAAGATGATAGAAGCTGGACTACCTGTTGCTATTGCTTCCGACTATAATCCAGGATCTTCGCCAGCAGGCAACATGAAATTTATGATGTCGTTAGCATGCGTAAATTACAAACTTCTGCCAGAAGAGGCTGTTATTGCTACTACGCTAAATTCTGCATACGCCATGGGAGTAAGCGACATAGCAGGAAGCATTACCGTTGGCAAAGTTGCCAATTTGTTTATAACCAAAGAAATACCATCGATAGAGTTTATGCCTTATGCTTATTGCTCAGACCTTATCGATACGGTAATTTTAAATGGACAGATACTTTAATACAATATTTTCCTAATATTCAAGTTATATAACAAACAGAGAATTAATAATTGAAACATTTTTTGAAGCATAAGTACTATATGTTGCTGACAATCGGAATGTTAATCCTTTTGTCAGTAACATCATGCTCAAAAATAAATTCTGCCGAAACTTTGTTTTCCGAAATAAGCAAACGTTACAACGGAACATGGTATTCTAATATCAAATACATGATGTCTGTAGTGAAGATCAATGATGATGGTACCGAAGACCGAATCACATGCAGCGCCGAATACGTAAGACCTGAACAATATATCATCAAGAAAAGCATTACCGACGGATATTTGTACAAAAACGACTCAATATACGAATTTAAAGACGGAGAGTTTGTTAGTAAAAAACAAGGAGCTAATGACTTGGTTTTTGTGGTAATGGATATATATGGAATGTCCAGCAGTGAAATTATTAGCAAAATGAAAGAAACAAATCTCGTAGATGTCTCAGAATTTTGCATTTACACAGATCCATCTACAAAAAAGGAGTTTTATATAGTTGGCATATCAAGCTATAATGAACAAAATAAAAGCAAAAATCAGATATGGTTTGATGCGGAAACGCTTTTGCCTAAAAAACTTCAAAGGAATATCGATAATCATTTGTATGCCGCAGAATTCGAAAATTACATCCAAGTAAGTGGTTCCGGATATTTGCCACAGAAAATCGTATATTTTAAAGACGGAAAACAAAGACTAATAAAACGGATATACGATGCGTATATTCCCATAAATGAAAAAAAAGAATTGTCTGTTGAAAATATTTGCAATTACGACACATTCAATGATTTGCAGCAAAATCCTAATTCAAATTATTCCTTAAACATTATAGTTGATCCATAGAAAGAATACGGCAAAAATACCTCTATATTTTTTTGTATCCTATTGTCTCATAATTTATATTATGTAAAATAGGATATTTTTAAAACCTCCATAGTCCAATTCTTTCAATAAATTATTCTACTTTTACAGATTTGCGTTTTCTCCAGAAATGCATAACCAACGCAACGATTATAAATATTGCCAAAAATGTTGAAGATACAATTTCAACTTTTTCCCATTTATGAAATGTCGGAGCTTCATTTCTGAATTCTACAGTGTGATTACCGGCTGGAATTAACATTGCTCTCAAAATATAATTTGCCCGAAAATATTCTGCAGGATTTCCGTCTATATATGCACGCCAATCTGGGGCATAATAAATTTCGGAAAATACAGCCAATGCATCATTGTTTGTGCTAACAGAATATTTACGCAAATTTGGATTATATACTTCATCCGAAATCAGAGCTATTCTTGCAGTTGAGTCATGCACGTAAGTCTCTGACAATCCGCCAAATTCATTTTTGTTAACAATTGCTATGTTTTTCAGATTCTTGTCATTTAGAGCAAGGATTTCTTCGTCTGGAGAACTAACGTATTTTACAGAATCAACAAGCCAGGCATTTCCGTATGCGTCTTTATTATGGCGTACTTGAGGTTGATTATTTTTATATTTTATGAAGTACCTGACATTTAGCATGTTAAGCACATCCATATTAAGGACGCGCTTAGTGGTTGTGTCGCGCACCATATAAAAATCTATAATATCCTGATACCTACCAAGTTTCGCGCCACTATAGCCACCCACAGAATGATGGAAAGCTGATGTGCGCGCATCAACAAAAGCATTAAACATAGTTGAATCAATGTTCAGCGTCTTGTTTTGTATCTTTGGCTTTATGTTAAATACCCTATAATCAACATCGTTGTTTTGTTTTGCGAGTTCGTATATTTGCTTGTCTCCGTCATCCGGTTTCATATCAAGTACACTTTCCTTTATATACTTGCTGTCATTCAAATACCTGTTGTCTATTCCAACCAAATCGATTACGACTAATACTCCTATTATCAAAGCAATAACATTTGAATTCTTAAGTTTATTATTTATAAAAAGCCAAAGAGTTACAGCCACAGCCAATACAAACCCCAACGACCTAAATGCGTCGGCAACCATCAGGCTTTTACGGTCGGCAACAAGAGCATCCAATACACTTTTGTCAAGACCAACATCCCCTGCTCCACTGAATGAACTGGCCAGCGGACCAATTATTGCTACCAGAATACAGATTGTCAACGTTATACCTGACGATATGTATAGTGGGAGGTTATACTTTTTCTTTTCTTCATCATCGAATACCTGCCGCAAGACTAGTAACGACATAACCACTGCCGAAACGCTTACTATCACAAGGCTCATCGATGGTGATCTGAACTTGTTGTACATTGGCAAATAGTTGTATAGCAAATTGTTGAACCATTGCAAGTTGCTACCCCATGCCATCAGTACTCCGATTATTGAAGTTATAATCAGCCACCACCGTTCCGGACCTTTAACAACCATCAGTCCGAAAATGAACAGGAAAATTATTATTGCGCCCAAATACACTGGTCCTGAAGTAAATTGTTGATTTCCCCAGTACATTGGAGCTATATCATTTTTTTGCGACTTATAAAACTCTGAATTTTTAGACACTGGTTCATCAGAACCGCCACCATTGAATCCCGGCACAAGCAAGGTCATTGTCTCTGCTTTTCCGTAGCTCCATTCCGAGGCATATTCCGCATTGAGTCCATTGCTCGTATTCTGCTGGTTTTCATTATTATATATATCGTTGGGAGTTATTGTCAACTCAGTACCGCCACGCATAGTTTGCTTTACATATTCAGCATTAACCATAAAATACCGCGATGTAGACAGCAAAACTAGCACTGCACAAACCGCTAGTCCCCCTACTCCTTTCACATAATGCTTAAAACCCTTATTTTTAATGGAATAAGCCAAATAAACAAGTCCAATGACAACCGCCATTACCAGTGTATAATATGTAATCTGTATATGGTTGAACTGGATTTGAAGCCCAAGGGCAATGGTGAACAGCAACATCCCCCATAAATATTTTTTCCGAAAAACAAGAATCATTCCTGCCAATATTGGAGCAATCATCGATATTGCCCAAGCTTTTGTTATGTGCCCGGTTTCAATTATAATGATGTTGTAGCTCCCAAATCCAAATGCTAATGCACCAATAATACTTAGCCAAGGTTTCATGCCAGTTGCAGACAATGCCACATAAAAACCAAGAAGATAAAGAAACATTATTCCCCAGTCGCAGTTGCGGCCTTCTGGTCCATCACCGATAAATGTCAATGTTAGAATATATTTCAATGGCTGGAAAATGTTCTTTGATGGAATGTTATGCATCTGATACATAGGCATTCCGCTGAATGCGGAACTATTCCAATACGCATCTTCACCAGTTTCCGCCTTGTATTTCGCATATTCAGCCGACGACCAGCGGTACTGTATAACATCGCTTTGTGCAATTATCTTGCCTCCAAGAATTTGGTGCATGTACACTACTGCAACTATGAAAAAAAACAGCACAGCACCAGCATGGATAAGTATTTTTTTTGTCAACGGATTGATTGTCATTGCTGCTACTCCTTAGTTTCCGTGTATGGCCTTGCCTTCCAGTACCCCATTTTATCAATGTATTCATATACCTTTTCCGGCATGAAGAAGCGAACATCCATTCCTTTCCCAATAGAGTCCCGTATAAAACTGGAAGATATTTCAATCAAAGGAGCATCTACAATTTCGATGTCGGAATTCTCGTACTCAACAACTTGGCAACCAGGACGACGGTATACGTATATCTTATAATTCATCAGGATAACATCGTAGTTTTTCCATTTATGAAAAGTTTCAAGATTATCGCCACCTATAAGAATACTGAATTTGTAGTCTGGAAATTTTTCAGAAAGATATGTTAGCGTATTTATCGTATAATTAGGTTTTGGAAGATAAAACTCAATGTCAGAAACCCTGAATTTTGGATAGTTGCCTATTGCCAGTTGAACCAAATGTTGACGTACACGGTCATCAATCAGTGTAGACGATTTTTTTAACGGATTATGAGGTGTAACAACAAACCAAAGTTCATTGACGCCAGTATATTCAACCAAATAGTTGGCAATGGCAAGGTGTCCTATATGAACAGGATTGAACGAACCGAAATAAAGCAATATCTCTCTCTTTTTATTTTGCATCAAGTAATTCTATTTCAAAAACTAATGTACTAAAAGGTGGAATTATGTTTCCATACTTTTGGTCACCGTATGCAAGTCGGAACGGAATTACGACAAGGCAATGATCACCAACCTTCATGTTCATTACTGCCTCCTCCAAACCTACAATAACTTCCTTTTTGCCTATGACAAAGGAAAAAGGCTCGGAACGTTCAAGCGTCGAGTCAAATACCGACCCGTCGATAAATGCCGCAGTATAGTCAATTTTTACAGTATTCCCTACAGCAGGTTTCTTTCCTGCCCCATTGTCAATTGTCAGAATCTTCAACCCGCTGTCGGTATTTTTCATCGGATATTTCTTGTCCATGAGAAAACGGTTGATCAGGCTATTTTCTTCTTCAATGTGGGAACGGTACAATTCCTTGTTGCTGTTAGCATATTCAAGACTGGATACTATTTTCTTTAGTCCGATGTAGAAAACAATTTTATCGCCATTCTTTATAAAAGCTGGAATGTTAGTTTTGCATTGCGACTTCAAAAAGAAGTCAATTGCATCGACTTTTATTACAGCGCTATCGCCTTCGTGCATAAGCAATAAAGCTTCTTCGATGCAGCCTTCTGTTTTGGGAGCGGCCAAACGCATTTTGAAATCTTCGTCGATGTCCTTAGTGGAGAAAAGCAATGAATCGTTTTTCTCGGCTTTGTACGACATGTTCAAGTACATAATATCGCCAACGTTCAGCATTTTTTCCGATCTTGAACGCTTTACAAACCTATACTCTATTCCACTTTTAGTCTTTGCAAATATATTTTCCGGAAGATCAACAACATAATCTACCTGACCGTCCTCACCGAACACTATCTTTGTTACCCGACCGGTACTGTCACTATAGTTCCATTGTGACAATAGCGAATCTTCTTCTGATGATGTTATCTCTACAGCCTGTTGTTTCTGAGAAATATTACTTTCCTCACTATCCTTCTTATTCCCACCGCAAGCAGCAAAGAACAAGAATGCGATCAGACTTGACAATATTACGACAATCTTAATTTTCATTTGCGTACATTTACAATTTCAACATCATACACTAATGTTGAATAAGGGAGAATATCATTTTTGCCATTTTTCCCGTATGCAAGGCGCGAAGGTATTATTAATTTTGCCTTAGTGCCATTTTTCATCATCAATATAGCTTCTTCAAATCCAGCAATATGCCTGTCAATTCCAACTCTGTAGGTAATTGGAGCCAGTGCCTGCGTTGTTTCTACAAGTGAACCGTCAATCAAAGTTAACGTGTAATGCAGAGTTACAACATCTCCTTTTTTTATGAAATCACCTTCGCCTTCTTCGTCTACAATCAAATATAACCCGCTTTGTGTCGGAGGAACGGTAACATTAGTATTCCTCAGGTAATTATCGAGAATTTCCAGTTCCTGTTCCTCACTGTTATGAAATTTATTTGACATATAAAGTTCGATATCGGAACTGTCCATTATATCAACAAGTCTGACCTTTATTATTATCATGTCGTCGCCAGAAACACCATTGGGCAGATCGGAATATTTTTCCGAAAACTGTAGAAAGTTCTCTGCACTAATCTTAAAAATAGCAGAGTCTCCTTCATGAAGCATAGCCAGACCATCTTCGATACTACCTCCAGTATGAGCTGGCGCTTCCAGTTTTTTCATGTACTTTCCTTCTCTATTCTTCGAATCAAACAATACCCTGCCATCTTCAGTTTCGTAGGAATAGTACAATTCTAGAATATCTCCGACTTTTGGCGTTTTTCCATCTTTATTTTCATCAACTATAGTATAATCTAATTTTGATGTCGCATTCTGATTGTTATTTTTGCAAGAAATGGCGAGAACTAAACTTAAGATTATTAATATGTTACAAAATCTGTTCATATAAGACCACTATAATATAATGTCGCTATCGCCACTTGCATTGTTGGCATTCTTAATGTCAACAACTTCAACATCATATACAAGAACAGAGTATGGAGGAATCTTGTATGAGTCGCCAGCAACACCAAAAGCAAGGTGCGGTGGTAGAATAAAATATGCCTTCTCTCCTTTTTTGAGCAACTTAAAGCCTTCGTTCAATCCAGCCTCTTCCTGATTCCTGTCAATTACCATCTTCCTGTTGCCAGTAGATTCAGAATCATAAAGCACCTCTCCATTCATCAGCGAGGTCTTAAACGAAAACACAACAGTATCACCCGACTCTATAGGGGCATCGTTGGTAGACTTGTATATCATGTAGTACAAACCTATCTCTGTTTCTGTCATTTCCCAATTGTGCCTGCTTATATATTTTTCTACAACATCCCTATTTACATCAATCATTTCCTGATTGATCTTTATAGTTTGTTCTGTATTTTCCTGCATGACAACAGAATAAGGTAGAGCATTATCTTCCTGTTTCTGTTCTTTCGAACTGCATGAAACTATAAATACAGCTGCAATAATATATAACCACAATTTTTTCAAAGCAGGAGAATTTTAATATACATAATTCATTAACTCTTCCGAATACTCGCCCTTGACAAGATTCTCAAACTTCTTGCATACATCTTCCAACTTATCATAGCTTTCTCCACCCGATGCATTGACATGTCCGCCTCCATTGAAATGTTTGGCACTAAATGAATTAACATCGAAAGACCCTTTTGATCTGAAACTAACTTTTATAAAATTGTCTCTTTCAATAAATATTGCCGTAAAAACAATGCCATCAATCTGCATCGGGATATTAACAAAATTCTCGGTGTCACCATATTGTTCCCTATACTTGCGCCTATCTTCTGCCTTAATGTAAATATATGCTGTTTTATATTCTGGCAGCACAACCATCCTATTGCATGTAACGTGACCCATAAATCTTATCCTATCTTCCGACCATGAGTTGAACAACCTGTTGTAAATCTTATTCTTATCAATCCCGTATTCCATAATCTTGCCGACTACCCTGAATACGTTTGGATTCGATGAGTTGTATTCAAACGAACCTGTATCGGTAAGTATTCCAGTATAAAGGCAAGTAACTACATCTATATTGAAGTATTGATTCAGAAAAGTATTCTCAATAAACTCATACACAAGCTCGCATGCTGATGAATATAAGGTGCTGGCTATTGTAACGTCAGTAAAATTTTCCACAAAAGGATGATGGTCAAGCAATGCTTTATAGGCGGTGGATTTCTCAAACTGAGGTTGAATTGCACCAACACGTCGCTTGGCATTCATGTCAACACAAACAATCATGTCGAATCCATCCAATATTTGGGGGTCATTCTGAGTTTTCTTCCCTAGCACGCGCATTTCCTTTGCACCCGGAAGCCATTTAAGGTTGTCGGGATATATGGAAGGGCTGAAAACCGTGACATTTTTGCCTGTCTGTTTAAGAGCATTGTACAATCCCAACGACGATCCGACAGCATCACCATCAGGATTATAATGATGTATAATTGCAATATTCTCAGACTGTTTTAACCTGTCCGAGAATATTGCAAGTTCACTTTCGTATGTACTAATAATCGACATTCTAATCTTCGTCGTCTTCTACTTCCAAAACAAACGAACTGTCGCAATCTGCTTTGGAATACCATTGGAATGTGCCGCCACTAGTTCTAAAATAGACTTCGCTATCCTTGCTAAGTATTTTCATGGCCATACGCTTCCATGGAGTAATTCTGCCCTTGTACGACTTGTCAATCCAAACATCGACATAGTATCCAGTAGCATTCTCAAAAGACAGAGAACACAAATCTGCATCTTTTGGCATCTGCTGCTCATACTCTTCCATTCGCGGGAAACTATAATCCTCTGGATTTATTCCGTCGGGGATTTCGTTTGCTGTCAACGTCTGCGACTTTGCGCATAAAGCTGTTGCAGCGAAAATAACCAATAAAAAGCATCTCAGTTTCATATCATAAAATTTAATTAATAATATCTTACATTCCTGGTATCGGAGGCATACCACCCGGCATAGGCGGTGGTACAGCACCGAACAATGATGACAAATCTTGTACCGAACCTGCAGGCGACCACGACGGCATTCCCTGCTTCCATACCAAAGTGTCTCTTGTAATCTGTCCGTTTGCCGCCATATTTGACAATGTTGCAATATCGTATGGACCAGCCTGCTGTCCGTTTAATGCAACAAAGAAAGTAGACTGCGCCGGCATTGGTGGCGGAGCTACATTTGGTTGCTGCTGATATTGTTGCGGTTGCTGATACATATTTTGCTGCGGATTCATTGCGTTCATCATTTGACCTGCCATAGCAAATCCCATGCCCATTCCCATTCCAGATGCAGCTGCACTACCTCCAGGAGCCGTTGCAGCGGCCTCCATTGCGTTTGCTGCCTGGAACTGCGTATACCTGTTGAGATCGCCAAGAACACCCATGCTCGAGCGCTTGTCCAAAGCCTTTTCAACAGCCTCTGGAAGACTTATGTTCGAAACAAGGAACTTGGTCATATTCAATCCGTATTCCTTATATTCATCAACTATTACTTTACCTATCTTTTCCGAAAATTCATTGTAGTTTGATGCCATATCAAGAACAGGTATCTTTGATTCGGCAACTGCATCAGAAAATCGGGTAATAATGATATTTCTTAATTGATTGTTAATTTTTTCAACTGTGAAATCTCCATCAGTTCCAACAACGTCCTTGATGAATTTTGCAGCGTCTTCTACCCTATATTCATAAACGCCAAATGCACGAAGGCGAACGGGGCCAAATTCAGGATCCCTTACCATAACAGGATTAGGCGTTCCCCACTTATTGTCAAGGAATTTCTTTGTATTCACAAAATATACTTCAGCCTTAAACGGACTGTTGAATCCATATTTCCAACCTTTCAGTGTTGAAAGTATCGGCATGTTCTGAGTCGACAAAGTGTACATGCCAGGCTGGAACACATCAGCAATCTGACCTTCGTTGATAAAAACTGCAACCTGAGACTCCCTTACAGTGAGCTTCGCACCCATCTTTATCTCATTCTGATACCTTTCAAATCGATAGACAATTGTATTATTGGTCGGATCAAGCCATTCAATAATGTCAATAAATTCGTTTTTCAATTTTGTGAACAAACCCATATTACTATAATTTTAAAATTAATAAACCTATATACTTTTTTCTAAAACTTCAACATGTCCTTCAATTGCATTTAGCAAACAATTAGTATCGTCAATGATTCTGCTGCAACTTTCGGACTTAGCCATATTTTCCAGTTCGCAAATCTTTTCCGACACATTGCTGAAACCGAAGATTCCAATAGAGCCTTTCAACTTATGAAACTCATTTGCAATACCTACATTGTCGTTTGCTAAAAACAACTTTGTCAATGTGTTACGAGTATCTATGAATTCCTTTTTGAAACATGACAAAAGATCGCGCATCAAGTTTTTATCCCCCGCTGTACGCTCTTTGAAAGCCTCAAATTCTATTTTAACTTCTATTTCAGTCACAAATTCAAAAATACAAAAAAAAATAATACCTCAAAAATAAGGTATTATTTTTTTTCATTTTATTAATAAATACTCTATCTTCTCAACAAGCGAGTGTTTATATAATCAACAAAAGTATCCCTGTACGAACGTCCGATAGGAACCTGGTTGCCCTTTATGTTGATATATGCACCGTCAATATCATCAATGTGGTTTACATTAACGATATACGACTTGCTAACTCTGAAGAACATGCTTTCCGGCAACTTGTTGAAGATAGTCTTCACGTTCATTGCTGTCATGTACTTTCCGTGTGTTGCATGTATAATGACATAGTCCTTCAAACCTTCGATGAACAACATGTCCTCGAAATTAATCTTTACATACTTTCTTTCCGACTTGATGAATATGAACTTGTCTTCGAAAGCATCGAAAATACAAGGAGCAGCAGAGAGCTTCATGATTTCATCAGCTTTTGCAACTGATCTTACAAAACGTTCAAACTTGATAGGTTTTACCAAGTAGTCAACAACGTCAAGTTCGTATGCTTCAACAGCATATTGCGGATATGCAGTTGTAAGAATTACCATTGGAGGATTGTCGAGGTTCTTCAAGAAATCGATACCATTTGTACCAGGCATTTCAACATCAAGGAACATCAAGTCAATCTTGTTCTTCAATAAGAACTTGCTTGCTTCTGCAGCACTTGCAAATTCACCCATCAACTCAAGGTTGTCCAATTCTTCTACGTTCATCCTCATGCCTTCACGTGCCAGAGGTTCATCGTCAACAATAATACATTTAATCATCTTCAATTAATATTTTTAGTTCAACATTAAAATACTTCTCGTCATCGTCAATATTAAGTGTGTAATTACCAGCGCACAAAAAATCCAGTCGCTTCTTAGTGTTTTCTATTCCTATTCCGCTCGACTTAGTTTTTTCAGTTATCGAACCAGCTGGAGCATCACACTTGGTATTTCGAATCGCAAAGGAAACATATTTTTTTTCAACTCCAATGAAAATCTTTATAAATTTTTCACCAGCCGAGTTTTCATTTACGTATTTGAAAGAGTTCTCAAGGAAAGAAATGAACAAAAACGGATATACCATCACTCCGTCGAAATTCCCTTCTTTCTGATATTCGATTACAACATCTGTTTTCCTTACTTTTTGTAACTCAATGTAGTTTTCAATGTGCTTGATATCAGCCTTTAGCATAACCTTTTTGTCGATGCTTTCGTAAAGTTGGTATCTCAGCAGTTCCGACAATTGCATTACCATTTCGGAGGTTGCACTAGCCTTCTCTTTACGCGCCTGTATATATATGACATTCAGTGTATTGAAAAGAAAATGAGGATTCAGCTGCAGATTCAGATAGTACAATTCAAGACGATGTTTTTCTTCTTCCAGTTTCTTTGCCTTTTCTATGCGTCTTTTCTCATTAATCACAGAGAAAGGATTGCCAATCATAGCTGCAAGATAAACCGATGACAATTCTATTGAAACAAAATAAAACAAGTTAACTTTACCTGCCAACCACCCTATTAACAGCATGTTGGCTATAATAATCAAGACTTCGAAGCATGCGAAATGCCATATCTTGCATTTGGCAGATCTTACTATTAACTTTACGATTTCACATGCGAATGCCACTACGAAGACTTCCACAAGAACCATCTTCAACGCAAAAGTCCAATATTGATTACCAGCAATAATAATATTCAGGATTATAGCTGCACAATACAACAATGTATAATTCACACTATTTATAATCCTACTTTTGGTAAAAAATACTTTGCTTCCCTGTCTTTCCTTTTTCTCCTCCATTTCCAATGGTTAAAACCTTTGATAGTATCCGAATTGCAGTTGCAAAAATAACATTTTTTGCAATCTGTTTTACGTGGGCACAATTAAAAATAGCTTTTATAGCCGAAATGTATTTTTGAATTGTTGAAACTAAACGGATTGCTGTTTTGTTTGCCAATAGCATATACAAGCGAAAATATTCCTGCCGGCGTACTAAGGTCGATTCCTACCCCAACGCCTAGCGCATAATTGCTTGATTCTTCGACAGTAAACATCTTGCCGAAATACATTGCATCTGTAAGTACATATACCGCCGAATTGCGTTCAAAAAGATACCTCAGCTCAATTGTCCCCAGCGTATAATATGTTGCAGGAAGCGACATCTCGTCAAATCCCCTGATACTATTTAAACCTCCGACCCACATCAACTCGTTGTCGAAAATCCTTTTGCTATATGTGAACCTAGAACTGTTCCTAAGCTTTATGGTAAAACCGCGAAGCAATCCTATATATCCGCTGATGTCGTAAAACATGTTCGCCTGAAACTGTGCATTTAGGTTTTCAGTCTCCTTTTTCCTTCCCGCATCTGCAGTAGCAGCGAAAACAATCCCCTTATATGGATTGCGAATATTGTCAACATTATAATAGTCAATGCCAAATCCCAAAAGGTTTGTCTTGAAATTTGAAAAGTTTCCAGCAACACTATCGGCATTTCCTATTGGGAATGAAGCCGTGTTTCTATAGTATATGTAAAATCCTTTACTTGCAAGATTTCCAACTATTACCTTGCCATAGAAATCGGTTTTTATATATGAGGAATCTTTCTTTTCAAGTGAGAAATTTGCTCCAAGACCAATTGGTGACTTGAATATGTAAGGGAAAGAACCTCCTATGTTAAGAGTTTGATTCTGTGTTTCATACTTCTTCCAATTGAAATTAAAATTTTCACCGCGATGAAAGGCGTTTACAATCGACAGATCTATATCGCCTGTTACCATAAGTTTCCCGGTCGTTTGACTTTTGGGCATAATTCCCAGCACACCGCTGAACGAACTCGCCTTTTTGTTCTTTAAGTAAAGCAGCACATCCGATTTTGTTTCCGAAAACGCCAACTGGAATTCTTGCTCCTGCTCAAGGAATGGAATGTTTCTGATACGGCTGTCAATCCTCTCAATCTTATCTATAGTCAGGACAGTATTTTTCCGTAATTCAAGAGTACGTTCCATATATGTTTGACTTATTTTTGCATTTCCATTGATAATCAGACTGTCCATCTTAATTAGCGGATCTTTGTCAACCGCTAGTTTTGCAGAAATCATGTTTTCGGAAAAAATTACGCTGTCGAGACGCGCAGATGCAAACAAATAACCTCTACTGGCATAATAGTCAACTATCTGCGAACACAAATCCTGATAATAAAACAAATCTTGAGTTCTGCGATGTCTGGGCGCAATTGGAGACTCGGTAGCGTCAACCAATACAACACAAGGCTCTCCCATTGTAGCGTATGCATCAACACCTTTCGATCTGCTTACAATACTGTCGTAGCCAGCCATGAGATATGCGTTGCGCTGCTGCTTAGACATAAAATCGCTTAGATACTGATTACACAAAACGCTATCGGTATATTTTCGGGTTGCCGACAGTTTGTATTCGTCTGCTTCGTTTTCCCTAAGGTATATTTTTACCTGCTGCGAAAAAATATCGGCACTACACAAAATCGCAACTACACCTATTAATATATAACGAAGCACGTTGTCCATATCCATTAAAACGCAAGGACACGAAAAATCGTGTCCTGCAGCAATAAAAATAATAACAATATTATAAGCATTACGCTATCGTCATTTGGTGTAAATGCCCTTTATCGAACCATACAATTCGTCGAAAGCAATACGTATGTTTTTGTTTTTAAACATATTGGCTGGCAAATGTGCCAAATATCCGCATTGCGGAACTGCAATCAAACTTCTGTAATATGTAAAATCATCGAAAGACACTTCAACAGAAACGTTTGATGGTATCCGATAGTACAACCCCATTTTCTTTTCCTTTTTCTTCAGGTCTGATTGTCTTCCATAAAAATCGCTCACTTCCCTAGCTGTCTGCATATTGCTCAAGATAAGATATACAGGTTCCGAATCTTCGGTTCTCTGACTTATAACTTCATCGTCGCTATTTATGTAGCACAATGCAACTTTTTCTTCGTTTACATCTGGCTGTGGAGTATAATAGAATACATATTCGCGTGTTTCCTTGACAATCTTGCCTACAAAAAGCTCCATGTAGTGCTTCTCCATATCTTTCAGCTCAGTTATCATTATGTTTATGTCCGAAGGTGGTGTTTCTGTTTCAAATTGAGCTGTAAGGATTTTAAACAAGCGCTTCCTTATCTTTATAATAAAGTTTGCAGCTTCCTCGGCCTTCATTTCTTCGTCCTTGCTTATGATAACCTTGTTGTATACAGGAATCTTCTGAAAAACTGAATCAACTTCTACAACCTTGTATGTAGTATCAGTATTTCCTGTAAAATTGCGCTTTACACCATAGTCGGTGAATACTGGCAAATTAATGGATGATTCCCTCGTAAAATGGTACTCTTCAAAATCTTGCATTCCAGTAGCTTCCGAAAAATTGTACCCAGTAACGATACCGCTGCTATTGAAATTCAAATTTGCTTCGTTTTTTGAAACCACCATAAAGCAAGCGTTCGGATCAGGATGTGCAATCTGCTTAATATCAACATTTTCTATTTTTACATCTGTTTCGCTTACTATGGCTGCATTCTTGATGCTCAAGTATTTTTCGGCATATTTGGAATACGGACCAGGAATTAATGTTTCGGTAGTCACCGTCATTTTTATTTCAAATGTTGTCTGTGGCAAATAGTAGAGCACCGAATTCTTTTTTATTCGTACATCCGTATTTGTGACAGGGAAAACATTGATTTGCGAAAAACAGCAAACCGTTGACAGTAAAATCATTGTAGCCACTAAACTCAATCTCTTCATATACAATAATCGTTGTTAAAAATCTGTGCAAACTTACATATTTTTTTTCAAGTACACACCATAAAATCCCGTTTTAGGTTTGCGGATTACACTTATTTGTCAACATATAAACCTTTTGTAATTTCTGGTATTTTTTCAATTATGTCGGTTGCAATGGTTGAAATCATGCCGTAGTCAGCACTAGCAAGCTTTCCTGCTTCTCCATGTATCCATACGCCAGCAACTGCCGCATCGTCAATAGAATAGCCCTGTGCTAGCAATGATGTTATTATTCCGGTGAGAACATCGCCGCTTCCACCAGTAGCAATGCCGGGATTCATACCTATATAAAATATAATGTTTCCGTCGCTAAGAGATATTGCAGAAACTCCACCTTTCAACACTATGACACAATTGTGCTTAGCGGAGAAATCGGACATGAAACGTAGCCGCTCCACAGACGAACCAAACTCACCGAAAAGCCTTCCAAATTCCTTCGGATGTGGAGTAAGTATGCAATTGTCGAGTCTGCCTTGCATTTGAATGTCAGTTGCAATCACGTTTATGGCATCGGCATCAGCAACCATGGGCTTTCTACAACACAAAGCTTTGTCTACAAGTTTTTTAGCACAATAGTCCACTCCTATTCCAGGACCAATGCCTATTGCAGAAAACTTTTCTATATCGTCCTCCCATTTTTCCATAAACATTGCTTCTGGCACCGAAACCTGCATGATATTGCAGATGTCGTTGTCCGACGAAACACTTAACAGGCCCACACCACTACGCAGACATGCCCTCGAAGCCATGACAGCCGCACCCGCCTTGCCGCGACTTCCAGCAATCAGCAAAGCATGTCCGAAAGTTCCTTTATGATCGAATGGATGCCTTATTTTCAGCATTTTAACAACATCATTCCTTTCTGCAATGTAATACGAAGATGGCATTTCTTCTTTCGATTTCATGTCGTGCCTTATGTCTACCAACCTTATTTCACCATAGTAACGTGAATTTTCGGCAAAAATTGCCGACAAAGGAAGATTTCCGATAGCAAATGTAACATCAGCATCGAGGACTGCTCCACTATTGTCTGAATTGTCCTCTCCGAAAAGTCCAGATGGAATATCAATTGACCAAACTTTTGCATTTGAACCGTTAACAATGCTAATAATTTCTGCATACTTGCCCGTTACACTTCGACTTAATCCTGTACCAAAAATTGCATCGATTACTATCGTATTGGGTGAAATAACCAGATCTGCCATATTGGCAGCGCTAAGTCTTGTAACACAATTAGAGTCTATTTCTAGAATCAGATCAAGATTTTTTCTGCATTCATCGCTTATTCTTTCCGAAAAATCACATAGCCAGACACTTACATTAGCATTAGAGTTCTTTAACATTCGCGCCAGTCCAAGACCGTCTCCACCATTATTGCCGGTTCCTGCAACTACTATAAAGTTTTTTCCAGTGAAATCGGGCACAATGGATTTCATTTCTTGAAACAAGGCAATTACGGCACGTTCCATAAGTTCGTATGATGAAATCCCTTGAGCGCTCATTGTCAACATGTCAAGATTGCGCGTCTGCAACGATGTTAGAATTTTATTCATGTCAATTTTATTTACAGCAAAAATACTCTAGAGAGACAACATTTTCACATACAAGACTAAAACTGTTAATAACTTTGATATTTAATGTATACGCAAATATACAAACTAAGCTTATTATTTTTTCTAACAAGATAAATAAAATTACAACTAAAATCATTTTTTACCATAGGGCAACATGTTATAAATTGTTAACAAATCGTTATATGGAAAACATTTATTTTGTTTGTTTTTGGTAATTTTGCGTATAAACTTTTAAAATAATGTATAATGAAAAAATTTATCTTTAGTATTGCAGCATTGATTATTTCATTTGCTGCATTTGCGCAGACCGAAGGCTCTGACTGTGCTAACCCAAGCACAATTGCAAGTCTTCCCTACTCTGCTGAAAACCAAACAACTTTAGGAACAAATCCTTACACATTGTCAACCTACACAATGCGTAGCGGATGCCATGTTTACAAGTTCATCCCAACCGAAGATCTAAATGCGACGATTACGCTGTCGGGTATTTCAAGGGCATACAGTCCAGAAGTATCTTTTGCTATGTCGGCTTCTAATGTTGGCGTTTTCCTGTACAACGGCTGTCCTGACGCAGAAAACACTCAACTGATCGGAACTCCTTTCGTTTCTAGTTCAACAACATCAACATCGGGTTCAATAAGCAATGTAAGCCTTGTTGCATCGACTGAATACTACATTGTAGTTGCAGCCGACTCTCTTATTTCACAAGGCATATTTGGTTATGGTGCTGCTGAAAGCTACACAACTGCATCGTTCAATATTTCGATTGAAAGAGTTGTTGAACACGACGTAGCAATTCGCACCGTGGCTGTAGCCGCATCAGGATGTGCTGCAAGTACAGATGTTTCATACACAATCGCCAATGCCGGCACACTTGGAACAGAAGAAAATGAAGTTTCGGTAGTATGCAAGGTTAACGGAGTTGACGCAGCAACAGAAACTCTTCCTGCAATTGCATCAGGTGCAACACTGACAAGAACATTCTCGAATGTTGCTTTGTCAGAAGGCAACAACACCATTGAGATTATTGCAACTCTCGCTGGTGATGAAACTGAAACAAACAACACAGGAAGCGCAACCGCTATCAGAAGCAATGTAGTTTCAGCATTCCCGTTTATCGAAGAATTTGAATCGGCACCTTTCGGTTGGACTCCAAGCGCAGCAAACGCATGGGTTGCAGCAGAAGCTGAAGGCGGAAACCACTACTACATGACTGATACCGCAGTCAGCAAGAACTCCTACATCTACGGACCTTGCTTCAGCTTTGCATCACTTGAGGCTCCAGAATTGCATTTCGATGTAATTGCAGATTATCCAAGTTCGTCAGGACTTGGTGACATAGGCATCCCCGGCATGGGTGACTTGTTTGGCGGCATGACAAACTATGGCTATGTACTTGTTTCTGCAAACAACGGTTCAACCTGGGATACTGTTACAAGAATTGATGCTTGCGAAACTTGGGTAAGCAAAAACATCAGCCTCGCCACATACGCAGGAGAATCAAGCATACAGATCAGATTTGTTTACAACGCATCCTTAAGCGGACTTGGTGGACTATTCGGTGGAACAACTACTGGTGGTGCAGGCTTGTCACTTGACAACATCGTTGTTAAGGACGCTGCCGAAAATGACTTGGGCGTTATCGCTATCACAGGCCCCGCATCTGGTTGCGGACTTTCTGGAAACGGTCATGTTGCAATAACAATCAAGAACTACGGTCGTAGAGCTCAGCCAAACTACATTGTAAAATACTCGCTTGATGGCGGTGTAAACTGGGTTGAAGAAACTGTTAGCACTCAAATTGCTGCAAATGCAACCGCAAGCTACACTTTCACAGCTTCAATGAGCATGCCTACTGTTGGCAGATATGACATAATTGCAAAAACAGCCCTAACTGATGATGAAGATCCAACTAACGATGAAGCAGAAGGTTTTGTAGTTTCACAAGGCCAGTACAATGAAGCTGTTGCAATTTTTGACGATCCTGAATTTATTAACGACTGGTATGCAACCGGAACTTATTCATCATGGGCATTCGGAAAGACTGCTGTTTCACAAACCGACAGCATCTGGACTTGGGCTACAAATCCTAACGGACCTGTAAATCCAGGAGAAGAATCCTTCCTTTACTCACCATGCTACGACCTTTCAGGAATGACTAATCCTATCATCAAGATTAGCCTCAAATACAACCTCAGTGCAATGGATATGGGTGATACAGGCGATGGCGAAATGCCTATCGATCCAAGCAGCATGTTCGGCATTTTCGGTGGTTCACTTTCATTGCAATATTCAACCAATGGCGGTACAGCATGGATGACTGTTGTAGCTGGTGACGGCGACCTCAACGAAGGCTGGTACACTTCAAACATGATGACTGAAGGCATGAGCGAACCCGGATGGTCAGGCAACACAAACGGCTTCGTTAGCGTTAAGGTAAAACTCAACTTCCCAAGTGCAGCTAACCTCTCTAGCGTAAAGTTCAGATTCGCATTCAAGACCACCAGCATGAACATGGGTGACGATGAAACTGGAATGGGCGGATTGTTCGGTGACATTTTCGGAAGCATGACTGGCACAAACTCAATACAAGGTGCAGCAATCAACAATTTTGTAATTTACGATTGTTCTCCTGTTCCAACAGCTTCATTCACACATAGCGAAGTATGCACCGGTCAGCCGATCCAATTTACCAACACTTCTCAGAATGCAGAATCGTATGCATGGAACTTTGGTGACGGTGCAGGAATCGACCTTGGTGAACTTACTGGTGAAGAAGGTTTCGACCTAAGCCAGTTCTTCGGTGACGGTTCAACAACATCTACAGAAGAGAATCCAACAATGACCTATACTGCTGATGGTGAATACACAGTAATATTGACTGCAAGCAACGAATGCGGAACAAGCATACATCAGGAAGTTTTGACCGTTAACTCTTGCACAAACATTGAAGAATTAGAAAACGGCATCAGCATCTATCCTAACCCAGCAAGCAGCAACATAACAATTGCTAATGCAGAAAATGCTGATGTTGAAATCATGAATGCTCTTGGTCAGATTGTTTATTCAAGTGAAAATATCTCTGGTGAACATTCAATCGACATCAGCAACCTTTCAAATGGAACATACTTCGTTAAGATTAACAACACTGTTTCAAAGATTAACATTGTAAAGTAAATTTTCACCTAATTATTAAAGAAAATCTGCTTCAGAAATGAGGCAGATTTTTTTTCAAACCAATAAAACTTTTTTGCTAATCTGTCGTATAAGATATTAGTTTTAAAAATAAGAAATGAGACAGTTAAAGATTACTAAATCAATTACCAATCGCGAGAGCGCATCGTTGGACAAATATTTACAAGAGATTGGTAGAGAGGAACTTATTACAGTAGAAGAAGAAGTAGAATTAGCGCAGAGAATCAGAAAAGGCGACCGTGAAGCATTGGAGAAACTTACTAAGGCAAATCTTCGTTTTGTTGTTTCCGTAGCAAAGCAATACCAAAATCAGGGCTTAAGTCTCCCCGACCTTATCAATGAAGGAAACCTTGGACTTATAAGGGCTGCCGAAAAATTTGACGAGACAAGAGGCTTCAAGTTCATATCGTATGCTGTATGGTGGATACGTCAGTCAATCCTTCAAGCATTGGCAGAACAGGCAAGAATTGTAAGACTTCCGCTCAATCAGGTAGGTTCTCTCAACAAGATAAACAAGGCCTTGTCGCGTTTCGAACAGGAAAACGAACGCCGTCCTACTTCCGAAGAACTTGCAAAAGTACTTGACATGCCAGAAGACAAAATCTCCGACACTTTGAAAGTTTCCGGAAGACATGTTTCAATGGATGCTCCATTTGCAAACGGTGAAGACAACAGCCTTGTTGACGTACTCGAAAACACCGACTTGCCAAACACCGATTCCAAACTTATAGAAGAATCTCTGTCAAGAGAAATTGAACGTGTATTGGCAGCGCTGACTGAAAGAGAAAGAGACATTGTAAAAATGTTCTTCGGCATCGGTGGACCAGAAAGAACACTTGAGGAAATCAGCGACCAGTTCGGACTTACACGCGAGCGTGTTCGTCAAATCAAAGAAAAAGCAATCAGGCGACTAAAACATTCAAACAGAAGCAAACTGCTGAAGAGTTACCTAGGATAATAAAAAAGCGTCATCAAGACGCTTTTTTTATTTTATATCAATGCTTTAGCCCATGCCACAGCAAACTTAATTTAATCCTTATCAATATACTTTTAAAAAATCCTGAATATTCTATAGGCACATCATTACGTCTAGCAAGTTCCGAAAATAGCGATGACTTTAAAAACATATTTCGCTCAATACAATTCCGCCTCCATTCTTCATTAATCCAATGAATTACAGACCAAGATTCAGGAACATCATCATTCATAGAAAGCATTCTCCTAACATCATTCCACGAATCATGATTAGAAAAGTTTCTGACGTATGTCTCCAGCCCCAGGTCAGCAACATTGTTTGCAAGTATCTTTATAGGCAAATGCCAGTCCCGATTATTTTCATCCACTTTTTCTACAGCTTCGGCATAACACTTTTCCATAAGCAGCGAAGCTTTTGGACATTTCATGACATTTCCAACCAAAGGAAGCGAATGATGAGAGCGAAAAACGTATTCACTATCAAAATCAAGAGGTTTCAGACAAGTAACATCCATATCGACCCACCATCCACCATACATGTACAAAAGTTTGTAGCGAAAAATATCACTGAACCCCGCATAACTACCCTTGCCATGTCCAAACTGGTCTGAAAAGCGGTAAGAAAAAATCTTGCTGCTAGGAATAATTTCAGAAGCATCCCTTAGTATTGTCCCGGAAGGAAGTTGAGTTTCAATGTCATCGTACGCCCAAAGAACAAATTTATGGCCGTTATTTATGAACGATTTGATAGTCAATAATTCACATGCGGAAAGGCTATTGCCAATCCACATTGAATTTACCGTTATATTGCTATCGTTCATAAAATCCTGTTATGCCTTTGACAACGAAACCTTCATGCCTTCTGGTTCACAGTATTCCAATGTGATAAGGTTGTTTTCAGACACGTCGGCCTTAATTATGTATTCGGCAAGCACATCTTCTACATACCTTTGTATTGCTCGTTTCAAATGTCTTGCACCAAACTTTGGCTCATAACCTTTTTCGACAATAAAATCTTTTGCTGAATCGGTGATGTTCAATGTGAAGCCCATGTCGTGCACCCTTTCGTAAAGTCCTGCAAGTTCGATGTCAATAATTTTGCAAATATCCTCTTTTGTCAAGGTGTTGAACTGGACTATATCGTCGATACGATTAATGAACTCGGGAGAAAAGGTTTTCTTCAAGGCATTTTCTATCACGGCTTTGGCATTTTCGCTGTATGCATCCTTACGAGCTTTTGTGTCGAATCCCACTCCTACGCCGAAATCAGAAAGCTGACGCGAACCAATATTCGATGTCATTATAAGAATCGTATTCTTAAAATCGATCTTCCGTCCCGAGCTATCAGTAAGACGGCCTTCGTCAAGTATTTGCAGCAAAATGTTAAACACATCAGGATGTGCCTTCTCTATTTCATCGAGGAGTACCACCGAATATGGTTTCCGCCTAACCCGTTCGGTAAGCTGTCCGCCTTCTTCGTAGCCGATATATCCTGGAGGCGCACCCACAAGTCTCGAAACCGAGAATTTCTCCATGTATTCGCTCATATCGATGCGAATCAAAGCATCCTCCGTATCAAACAAATACTTGGCAAGAATCTTTGCAAGCTGCGTCTTTCCAACACCTGTAGGACCAAGGAAGATAAATGTTCCTATTGGTTTGTTCGGATCCTTCAATCCTGCACGGTTTCTATGTATGGCACTGACAATCTTGTTTATAGCCTCGTCCTGACCAATAATTTTTCCAGATAGTGCCTTGCCCATTTCGAGTAGTCTTGTGCCTTCAGACTGAGCCACTCGCTTAACTGGAATTCCTGAAATCATTGCGACAACCTCGGCGACATCGTCCTCAGTTATCAGCTTCTTGTCTTCGTTCATTTCAGACAGCCACTGCTTCTTGTAGTGGGCAATCGTATTTTCAAGTTCGCGCTCCTTGTCGCGATATGTTGCCGCCTCTTCGAAATGTTGGTTCTTTACTGACAACATTTTTATTTCGCGAGTTTTCTGCAATTCTTCCTCATACTCAACAATCTTACTTGGAACAGAAACCTTGAATGTATGCATTCTTGCTCCAGCCTCGTCGAGTGCATCAATAGCCTTGTCAGGCTGTGCCCGTTCACTAATGTATCTGTCAGTAAGCCTTACACATGCTTCGATTGCCTTGTCCGAATATATAACCTTGTGGTGGTCTTCGTACCTGCCCTTTACCTTCTGCAAAATGCATATTGTATCCTCAATTGACGGAGGCTCAACAATAACTTTCTGGAAACGACGTTCCAAAGCTCCATCACGTTCAATTTTGCGGTATTCGTCCAGAGTCGTTGAGCCAATGCACTGGATTTCACCACGTGCCAAAGCAGGTTTCAAAATATTGGCAGCATCGAAGTTGCCCGAAGAATCGCCGGCACCGACAATCGTATGGATTTCGTCAATGAACAAAATTACATCAGGAGAATCCTTCAGCTCGTCAATCAAGTCGGTCATACGCTCCTCAAACTGGCCACGATACATTGTTCCTGCCACCATCGATGTCATATTCAGCATTATAAGCTTCTTGTCCAAAAGAACATGCGACACTTCTTTTTTCACAATCTTTGTTGCAAGAGCCTCAATTATTGCCGATTTCCCAACACCCGGTTCGCCAATTAGCACTGGATTGTTTTTCCTGCGCCGTGAAAGTATCTGCGTAATACGAGCAATCTCATTTTCACGACCATACACAGGATCGAGCTTATCCTCCATGGCTGCAGCAGTCAAATCAACACCAAACTGGTCGAGCATAGGTGTCCGTGACTTGTTTCCATGTCTTTTGCGACGACCGCCCGTCGATTCAGAAAATGTATTTTCATTTGCGATCTGCATGTCGCTGTCAAACGGAAGATCATCATCCAACTCTTCATTATCATCAGCGCTCCATGCGTCAAGTTCCAGAGTCATCCTATACGTGTCATACTCAATATTGAATTTACCTAACAGAACCAACAGATTGCTAGGCACTTTGAGTATGGCAAGCACCAAGTGGTTTGTATTTATTACGTTACTTCCAAGCGAAATGGCTTCAGAATTCATAAAAAGACGAATCCTTGCGATCAGCTTGCTTTCAACAACGTCATCGGGATTTGTAATGGCAAGTTCTGCCGACCTATAATTGCTTTCAATTGCTGCTTTAAGTTCCCTTATATTGACATTCAACACCTTTAAACTCTCTATTGCCTCGCACTCCGAGTTGCGCAATACTCCTAAAAACAGATGCTCCGGATTGAGCATACTGCTTCCAAGCCTAACCGCCTCTTCACGGCTATACTGCCATGTATCAATCAGCGACTGTGAATAGTTATTTTCCATTATACACTTATTTGAAGTGCAAAAATACAAATTTCAAATGTGATACAGACGAATCTGTTTAAATAATTATAGGTATAAATCGATACATCTATACCTTATGGCCATTAGGCGAATAACAATCGAATGTCGAATCGGAATACATCACTATTATCTTTTCTATTTCACGATGCGTTTTTGGGGCAACTTTAGCAGCAACAACATTCTGAGATTCCGATTGTTGGATAGAGTCTGGCATCTCGGTTTCTACTGTTTTAAGCTGTTCTGGCTCGAAAAAATCAGCGTCAGTCGGATTAGTATACAAATCATCGGCTTTATTTGCATTTAGGGGAATTTCATGTTGGGCAGACTGCATGGAAAACAAATCAGGTTCACGATTTACCATTTTTGTGTCACCGGACTTATACATTTCACCTCGTCCAAAAAGAAGCCATTCTGGATTTATACCGCGAAAGCGTTCCAAAATTTTAGTCACCAGTTCGAGCGACACATTATTTCGTTCAGAAAGGTAGTGTGACATCCTAGAATTTTTGATACCAATCTCGGCTGCAAACTTACCTGACGACATGCCTTCTTCATCCATTATTTTCTTGATTCTGTCTACCATCTTTTTTATAAAATTTCAGTTTACAAATGTAACAATACTTTTAATTACATTTGTAAAAACTTATAAACAATCTTAATGATTACATTTGTAAATTGTAAAAATTGGCATTTTTTAATAATATGATATATTTCTTTATATCACAATAATTTAACACAATGCAGCAAATATTAAATAAACAAATAAAGTAAATCAACATAAAACACTGGACAATAGGACATAAGATAAGAAATACACGCCATAAAAACAACCTATTTTAACAAAAGAAACAAATAAGAGCAAAATAAGCCTCGCAACACTAAAACATAAACTTTAAATAAATTGTATATTTTATTGAAAACATGTATTTTACAAACAAACATAAATCCAAGAAACCTTTATTTAACAAATGTTAAAACATTTGCATTTACATTTGACAAAAAAAATTACATCGGTAAAAATAAAAGTGTAAATATTGCTATTTTACATTTGTAAACATAACATTTTACAGTACTTTAATTTTACATCTGTAAAACACACGGAATTTTTACAAAAAGTAAAAAATGTATATTTCGAATTATTTTTGGGCTTGTAATACCGAACCTCCATCGCAAATAGATCTGTCTTTTCCTGAAAAAAGTTGACTCAAAAAAGAGTTAACAATGTATCAGTTACACACAGAAAAACAATTGAAGTATTTCAAAGAAGTGATTCGCCTTCATTATGAAGAAGGCTACGGAGAGGATCGCATAGCGAAAATTTTACCCATCGGGCATACTACAGCCTCGAGATGGATTGCTATCTTTGCGCGTGAAAAAGAAAATAGCATTTATATCGAAGGCATGGCAAAAAAGCACTCGAAGCGACCCGAACAAAATCAAGGCGAAGAACTAGAAGCGCTCAAGAAAAGAGTCAAAGAACTAGAAGCTCAGCTTTTAAAGGCGGAAATCAAGGCTGAGTTCTACGACGAAATGATAAACGTTGCAGAAGCCAAGTTTAAGATTCCTATAAGAAAAAAAGCTGGCGCCAAACGGTAAGCGACCTGCACGCAAGGGACTCCAGACGCTACTGCATCCAGATCCTCTGCGAACAGTTTGGCGTAAGCAAGCAGGCTTACTATCAGTATGATGAAGACTCGGCTCTAGCAAAGGCTGCACAGGAAGAGTTTGCCCTACAATATATCAGGGACGTCCGAAAAACCGACCCTGGCATAGGCGGAATTAAGCTCTGGTACATGTACAAGAAAGCCTTTTCCTGCGACTATCCTATAGGCAGAGACCGTTTCTTCCGCATCATTGACGCGAATGGTCTTAAGGTCCGCAAGCGGATACGAAAGCCACGGACGACCGACTCCACGCATGGGTTGCCGACATATCCGAATCTCATAAAAGATTATCTTCCGCCGGCAGCCAACAGGCTGTGGGTTAGTGATATAACATATATCATGGTGATGGATGACGACAATCACTACCATTTCTGCTATCTGTCTATCATACTAGACGCCTACAGCGAGGAGATTGTAGGATGGTGCGTAGGTCCGTCGCTTGACACGGATTACCCATTGGAAGCCTTAAGGATGGCAATGCGTCGCATAGAAGGCAAAACTGTTGACCTCATTCATCACTCGGACAGAGGTTGTCAGTACGCGAGTCGCGAATATGTGGAACTGCTAAAGAAGCACGGAATACGGGTAAGTATGACAGAGTCTGGAGACCCGAAGGATAATGCCCAGGCAGAACGCATCAACAATACGATGAAGAATGAGCTTCTCAAAGGCAAAGTGTTTAGGAACATAGCAGAAGTTATAGTAGCAGTAGCCATAGCTGTCGACTTCTATAACAATAGGAGACCTCACATGAGCATCGGCATGATGACACCAGCAGAGGCTGCAAATTGTACGGGCGACAGGGAAATGAAATGGACAAGTTACAGACATCTGGCAATAAAAGCTAAAAATAATTTTATTAATACTGAAAACTCTTTACCTTTGCCTTCCTGTCAGGTGTCTCCTTCCGTCCTTCGGACTCCAGTCAACACCAGACAGGAATAAGACTTGTATGGTAAAGAAATATTAGGAATAAAATTTAAAAGTAAATTTATATCAGTAATAATTTATAAACCAGAGTCAACCTAAATCATGAAAACACATTTTGTTAAAATTGATTTAATATTCAAAAAAAAATATTTTCGCATAGCAATTTTTCTTAGGAGACACTGTTGATAACTTTTTAATAATTAAAACAATATAAACAATAGGGGAATAAAAAAAATGAGATTATCCTTATTCAATTCGGTGCTGTTGGCTGTACTTATGAGTGGCTGTATGCTATTGAGCGGCAATGCAGTTGGGCAGGCAACAACAAAAATTGTAGACGAAACTTCGGGCGACACTTCCCTGTTTTTGGAAGTGCGTGGTGTGGAGGACGCTTCGGTTGACGCTATTCCAGTTGAGCGAACATCTCCTAACGGCAAGCAGCTATATTGCGCTTACGACATCAACATCACAAAAGACGGCAAGGAATGGCAACCCGAACCAGAACAACCGGCCATTGTTTCTATGGAAACACCCGACTTTGCAGATGGTCAGTTGCTCGACATTTACCACGAAGGCGCAAACGGACTTGAGTTCGTTGCAACCGTGGCTTCCGAAAAAGGCAAAATCACTTTCCCCGCTCATTCTTTCTCCGTATATATTGTGACTCAGGCTGGCGATTATGCCCGCTTGAAAGTAAACCTGCATCAGGCTGACGGTACAGTTGTTACGATATATGTTAAGAAACTCGACCTTACCCAAGGCAATTTCAACCGCATAGTTTACAACCCGGGGTTTGGCACTTTGGAAGAAGGAGTACAGTGCTGGGGTTGGATTGCCAAAGAAGCCTATACAAAGGATGATGTTTCAGAAGCCTTGACTATTGATGATGTACGCAGCAAAATAATCAGTCTGCTGAACGAAGGCGTGGAAGATGGTGACGAGTTGGATTTTTACGCGATGCTTTTCAAGTCATACTCTGTATTGTACCTTGATGAGAACGATGCAGTTGTCAACAACGATGTTATTCTGTTTCGTGCTGATGAAAATATCACCCGCATGCAATATACGGTTAACACCAACTACACCCCTCGTAGCAACACCAGCAAATTTGAGGGATGGATGGTAAATTCTCCGGCAGACGGCGAACATATTGTTGGGCATACCGATGATTCCCATAATTATACCCGCGAAACAACAATTGAGATAACTGGCAATGTAACATTTAATGTTGTTGTATCCGACGGTTTCTGGCTGATTTACCACGAGAACGGCAAGGGAGCCACCTACAAGGCAGCCGACTTTGTCCATGCTGGAGAAACTACGACAGAACCGACTTTGGAAATGCTACGAAACGGCTATACGTTTTTAGGATGGTACACTGGCGAACCAGCCACACAATATGGTAACCCAACAGGCTCTGAATTTGTATTTGGTCAGCCTCTGGAAGCTAATACGCATGTTTATGCAAAATGGAATGTAAAGGAACGCGCCGGCTATACGGTTATTGTTTGGAAGCAAAATATAGAATGCGACGGTTATGATTTCGAGGAAGCTATTAATCTTGAAGGAAGGCCCAATACTGAGATTAACACTGTGATATCTTCTTACGGTGACGCTCGCAATCCCAATACTAGATACGCCCAAATTAATGGAGTTTCTAAAAAATACACAGGCTTTTACCTCAATAATTTTAACGAGCATATAAATATAGCCCCCGAAGGCAATTCCATAGTAAATGTATATTACGACAGAATAGAATATACGGTTAAGTTTATATATTATCGTCATTATTATAGGAGAAAAAATGGTAACTCTATAGAGGAGTACAACCAATATGCAATAGATGGAAATGGAACGGACATGAGTTCTCGGTGGGGTTCTTGTGGCAATGACAATAATCATCCAACTTGTACCTATGATAACGTAGCGTCTTATACAGATGGATATTATACATATTATTATTATCCTATTACTGCCAAATATGGTCAGGACATAAGGAATAAGTGGCCTCAGTATGATGAATTCCCCACTTTTAGATATAATAATAGCACATATCAGTTAGTCAGCTGGATAGTAATGATAGGCTCAGGAACAAGACCAACAAGCTCAAGTACTACCCGTTCTGTTAAGGGCGTGGTAGCAACTATGGACGAACGGATTATAGGCGATATGACTGGTGCCGGTAACAATTATCTTGTAGGTAGATATGATAATGATACAAAAATCTGGACCTACAATATATGGTTCCCGCAGGTTGCAGGAGAAAGTTATGCTGGAAGAACTACAACTACTTATAATGGCGTTAACTATTATTTGGATGAAGCAATAATGGCCAAGTCTTCAAATACTGCAGCTAATCAGCCTAGTCCGTCTTTACCTGGATATACTATAGCAGATACTACGAATTCTGGATATACAATGAACTTCTATTATACTCGCAACGCATATAAAATTAATTATATGGATGGTTCCTACTATAATGGAAACAATGTAAAACTTAATGATTACTCTCCTAGTGGTCAGCTTCACGAAATAGAGGGTGTCGCATACGGATCTGATATGTCTTCATACGGTAATTATGTTCATGGAGCTCCTAGAGGATTTGTATTTGAAGGATGGTATGTAGATGAACCTTGTACGCAAACTTTCAACTTCAACACAAAGATGCCTTCGGCAAATGTAACCGTATATGCAAAGTGGAGACAAATCCAGTACCGAGTATTCCTGCATCCAGACGTAAGTGACGAGGATAGTACCTTATTCTGGGGTTCGGACAATCAGGCATTGAATTTCCGTATCGACTACGGAAACAAAATCAGTGTGCCTACGGGAATCCGCGACGATTATGAGTTTGTGGGCTGGTACACCGACGAGAGGTTTACTAATCCTTTCAACGAAAATACCGTAGTGTTGACTGATGGCAACACTGTTGCCTACGACAAGTCTACAGAATTTACCGATCCTATGGACAAGTGGGGCAATGGTGCTACTTGGAATTCGGATGTTTCATACGAGGACGAGAATACTCATGAAATTCTTCCAAGAAACCCAGAACGTTTCTGGATTACCAAGAAATACGACCTTTATGGCAAGTGGCGTGCAAAACTCCGTGGCGCAAATGGTATTACAGTGGTATATGAAGACAATGATGGTGCAGGACCTGTACCTACCGAAGATTTATTGTATCAGGACGATGTAGAAGTTATAGCGGCTCCTGCTTGTCCGTATGTAGATGACTCCAAGGTATTCTCGCACTGGGTTTTGCAACATTACGATTTATCAACTAAAGAATACAAGGATATTCCCGACTCTCGCATCTACCCGGGTACTGCCTTTACCGCATATAAGGATGATTCCAAAATGGTAGTTACGCGCTGGTTCGATCCTAACCATCCTGATGATTATATTGAAGAAGGATTTGATCCGAGTAGTACTACAATCCATCCTATAAGCCTAGATGATCCGTACGTTGATTATCTTGCAACCTACACAATAAAGCTTCGTGCCGAATACGAGGATGTTGAAAAACCCGAATATACCTTTATTGAATGGTTCATGAACGATGGTGAAGGCAATATTGCTCGCACCGATGGTACAAGTGGTTCTGCTCCATCTCTCACAATCAACAAGGCAGTTGACATCCCAGTTCCAACCCGCGAGGGCTATATATTCAAGGGATGGTACAAGAAAAATGTTGCCTCGGGCAATCCTGTTCCAACTTCTATAAGCGATTGTGCACCGAATTTCTTATATTACGATAATAATAAATATTATAAGGAAGACACCTATACTAATGAAGTTTCTCAGGTGGTTGCCGACAGGTACATGGCTTACGATTACTTGTATGCAATATGGGAGCCAGATTTACAGTTCACCATTGAACCCGTTTGTATGGGACTTCCGATTTCACTGCCAACCACTACCAATGCAGGTGTGGACTTGTCGGTAGGTACATGGTCGTGGACAGCATCGTCGGGTGCAATCTCTGGAACAAACTATACAGCTACTGAAAGTAGTAATGTTACTCTCACCTTCAATCCCGATGCTTCAACATGTGCAAAGGCAAAAGACTTCAACCTAACCTTTATGACACCAGAAGTTGATAATCCATCTTCGTACGACTATATATGGAAAGGTGGTACAACTAGTAGCCTAACAGATTGGAACACCGAATCCAACTGGTATGTTTACGACAACGGATATTCGGTTGCTGCAGGGTTGCCAACATTGGAAAGTAACATATATATAGGGCCATCACAGTGTGTAACACCTAACTGGCCGTCACAGACAGATGATGCAAAAGTCAAAAACATAACCATTGCAGAAAACGCAACCCTCACAGTTCCTAGTGGCATGACCTTGAATATTGCAGGTATCATTGATAATATAGGAACATTGGATGCAACCGAAGGTAGTGTGGTATTCTGTGGCACATCGAGCATGGAACAGACAATAAGCCATGATATTACATTTGGCAATGTAACCTTTAATTCAGAAGGAAACATCGTTCCAAGCGGAAGCGTTTCAATTAAAGGTGATGCTAGATTTGACAAGGGCTTATTGGTTGGTGATGTAACTTTCAAAGTAGGAGCGTCGGTAGAAGAAACAAATTACAACAGCTTTGTTTCGGGTACGGTTACAAAATTGGTAGGTGAAAGTCCTGAAGCATATTTCACATTCCCAACAGGTAGCAATGGCGTTGACCAACCAAATGTACTAGGAAGCGTGAAAGTTAAACAACTTCCTACAAACAGCACTACTTCAGTAACTTTCCACCAGAAATCCAATGGCGGAGGATTTGGACTGGACGTATTGCCACGCTGGTGGAATGTTGCCGACAACTGCAATGGCAACAATCCGCAGTTCAACCATGTAAGCAACTATGAATATTGGAATGTAAATACAAATTCAACATTGGGCGAAACTGAGTTGATTGTTTCGGCGGCAGATGTCAATGCACATTTCGGAAGCCCATCAAATTACGACGAAGAAAACATCTTCGGAGCAATGTGGATGGGAAGCTGCTGGCAGAGTTTGGGTGGACCGGCAAGCGTAGCAGGATCTACAATATCCATTTATGTGGATTCTATTCCTGCTGTTTCGAACCGTGATCCTGAACCATCTTACCTTACTCTTGGCTCAAAAGACCACAACACTTTGCTTCCTATCGAGTTGTTGTCATTCAAGGCTACCTGCGACGGTAGAAATCCGATTGTCGAATGGGCAACAGCATCGGAGCGCAACAACGACTACTTTGTAATCGAACGTTCCGACGATGCAATCAACTTCACCGAGGTTGCCCGCGTAGCAGGTGCTGGCAACAGCATTGAACAGCAAAACTACAGTTATACCGACTATAGTGCAGCAGGTGGTGACAACTACTACCGTCTTGTGCAGGTTGACTACGATGGTAGCCGTACCGTTTCGGATATAGTTGCTGTGATTTGCAACGACAATGCCGACGAAGATCCGGATGTTATGGCTTATCCTAATCCATTCAACGAAGAATTGACACTTGTTCTCGGTAACTTTGGAAACCGTCCTGCACGCATCGAGGTTTACGACATGCTTGGCAGGTTGGTAATGCAGGATAAGGTAGATGCTCCGCAAAATAGCTACGAAATGGTATTGCATTTCGATAATCTTCCTATGGCAAGCTACACCGTAAGGATTAGCACCGCCGACTTTGTGATAAACAAGCAAGTTGTGAAGAAAAATCAGTAACAGAATCGTAGTTTCATAAAAACGACTTAAAGTTGCCCTTGTTAAAACAACAGGGGCAATTTTTTTGTGGTGGATTGCCATGTCGCAAAGCTCTAAAAAAAATACAAATTGTAAGTTTAAATCGTAATTTTGATTATATTTGTAGCTCTGTTTTTGTCCGCTATTTTCGGCAAGGGACTTCCCGTTCTTAGCAGATTAATTGATTATGAGGTCCTTAAACTAAAAAGTAACAAATGAAAAGGTTATCATTGTTAGCATTATTGGTACTGTTTATCTTACCGATATTTGCAAAGCCTGTTGATGTAGAGACCGCTAGAAATGTTGCAAGATCGTTCTGGGTGCAGAATGTGGGCAAATCTACGCGCGCAACTTTCAACGACGTTACATCACAAACAGAGTTTACAAACTTTTACATTTTCAACACCGACGGAGGCTTCGTCATTGTTTCGGCAAACGACATTGCAACTCCAATTTTAGGTTACTCGGACGGGGGAAGTTTCGACCCAGCAAACATTCCGGTAAACATGTACGAATGGCTTCAGGGCTACGAACACGACATTAGCTTGGGTATAAGCAACGGAGTGTCTGCATCAGCTGAAATTGCTGCCGACTGGGGAAAATTGGTTCGCGGAGTGGCTGTTGCCCCGAAGCGCAGCAGATCGGTAAATGCCCTTGTTCAGACAAGGTGGAACCAAAGTGCGCCATACAACAATCTTTGCCCTTACGACACTGACGAAGACGCTCGCACGGTAACTGGTTGTGTCGCTACAGCTATGGCTCAGATAATGAAATACTGGAATTACCCTACACAGGGTAATGGTTCTCAATCGTATACCCATAATAAGTACGGAGATTTAAGTGCAGACTTCGGATCAACAACCTACGATTGGAACAATATGGTTAATTCCTATACCAATTCGGCTACGCAGGCACAGAAAGATGCTGTTGCAACTTTGATGTATCATTGCGGTGTAGCAGTGCAGATGTCCTACGGTGTAAGCAGAACCGGCGGTAGTGGAGCTGTTACAGTAGGTTCCAGCAACGGAACTGCCGAGTATGCAATGAAGAACTTCTTCCTATACAAGAATACACTTAATGGTTGCTACAGGAGTAACTATACTGAAACCGAATGGAAAAACATGTTGATCGCCGACCTTGATGCAGGTAGACCTGTTATTTACACCGGTAGAGGCGATGGTGGCGGACACTGCTTTATTTGCGACGGTTACAACAATAACAACCAGTTCCACTTCAATTGGGGTTGGGGAGGATACTGCGACGGTTTTTATGCAATAAACAGTATGGAACCAGGTACTGGCGGTATTGGTAGTGGTAACGGAACATACAATGAAAGCCAGTCGGCAATATTCGGCATTGAACCGAATGCCGGTCTTTTTGCTATTCCTAATGCTCTTTCCTTCTCAGGTCTTGGCGGAAGCGAAACTTTTATGGTTCGTGCTAGCACAGCATCAAGCCAGTCGTGGACGGCAACTTCAAGCCAGTCGTGGCTTACTGTCAGCCCATCGACAGGTGCTGGCAGCGGAGCAAACACTACAGTTACTGCAACAGCAAGCCGCAACAATACAGCGTCGGAACGTACTGCAACTATAACAATAACTCAGGCTGGCGTATCAACAACGGTATCGGTTGTTCAGCCGAGCGGTATTGCTAACAACCCAGGGTGTTTTGGAGAAGACGGCAGTTCCACTTCGTATAGGGTATTCGAACCAGGCAACATGATTATTGTTTGCGGCGAAGGATTCGGATACTATACTACAGGCCACCAAATTACCAAAGTCAATTTTACAACTTACGATGGTGGACAGACAGGCTACTATTCTGATTACACCAACAACAGCTTCACAATAAAGATTTACGAAGGCGGTAGTACCGAAAGCTTGGGTGGCGGATATACATCCAACATCACCAGAGCCATGGGAACACAGGTATATTCGCAAAATTATACCCAGTCGTACTATGGCGACCAGGAAGTTGTTCTCAATACACCTTATACAATAAACGAAAACACAAATTTCTGGATTGCAATCGTAGCAAATGGCAAAACATTGTTTATGTGCAACAGGACTGCGCAAGGTTCACCTATTGCCTATGAAAATTTCTCAGGAAGCGCCGATGCTTTTGATGGCAAATACCTGTTTACCGATACAGATAACGGAACAGATTACCTGAACTTGGCAACATCTGCAAACTATACCGATGACAGCCATTCATACTTGCAGCTTTATTCATTGCAATTCTTGTTATCGTTCTGCACTATCGACCCTTCATTGCTTATGGTAACACCCGAAACTCTTAACTTTAATTCTGAAGGTGGAAACATGAACTTTACCGTAAAGGCAAACGCAAATGTGTCGACAGGATGGACAGCAAGTTCGAGCGCTTCATGGCTGACACTTTCGGTAACTTCGGGAAGCGGTAGCGGAGCAACCACAACCGTTACTGCAACTGCAGCTGAAAATGTAAGTGGAGCCGACAGGAATGCAACAATAACAATTACACAAGGTTCCGAAACCAAGGTTATAACAGTTACACAGCCCGATGGCTCGCTTTCGGATGCCAACAGATGGTACGGAAATGTGGATGGAAATAGAATTCAACAATTTACCAATGGCTATCAAGTAATAATAAGACCAGAAAACTTTGGAAATTATGCTGCTGGAAATAAGATATTGAAAGTAAAATTCACTACATACAATGGAATGAACGCAGGTTACGACGACTATGTAAACACAAGCTTTACTGTCAACATATACGAAAACAGCAGTACTGATGCAAATTTGGTAAACAATGGATCGACCTCTAATATTAATGGTTGTCTTGGTACATTGGCATACTCACAGAATTATACTGCAGCAACTTTGACCGAAAACGATTACTTTGTAGATCATATTGTTGAGCTTGAAACACCATATACAATACGAACTGGCGTAAACTTCTGGATTTCAGTAGTTGTTAACGGTAATACATTATTTGTATATGATAGGGAAGCTTCAGGAGATGTCATAGAAGCAGGAATCTTCACTACCAGTATGGCTGTTTCAAGGGCGTCCATGGATTATCTAAGCACGGTTTCAAGCAATGGCAACGACTATTTAAAGTCAAATTATTCGGCATATTATACCGACAATACTAATGCGTATGTACAGACTTATTCAAACAAGTTTGCTCTATCCTACTATATTTCCGATGGTGATACTCCCTATGTAGAATCATCAGACCTGGAAGCATGGCTATTGGACGATGGCGCTTCACCGCATTATGATGCAGAAACAAACATATCAATTGGCGCTACCGACAACATTGTAATATATCCTGTTATTTATAACGGCGGACCGGAAACTACATCCGGAACTGCTTCGGTAGCAATAAAGGTTGGTTCGGAAACAGTACAAAATTTTACACGAAATCTATCACTCTCTGAAGGTTACTTTGCTTGGTTATACGGTTCGGATGGCTCATACACTATTACCGCCGATGCATTGAATCAGATGGTTATAACAGGAACTTTCGATGTTTGCTTGCAAGTAGAATATTCGGGATTTGACCCAGACCTGTCAAACAACACCACATGCATAACTGTAACCCGCGCAACACCGACCTTTACAATCACGGCAAGCGCACAGCCAACAGCTGGCGGAACCGTAACTGGTGCAGGAACATACGACTTGGGCGAAGGTGTTAACCTTGTAGCTACGCCAGCAGCAGGCTACAGGTTCACAAACTGGACCGAAAACGGAACGGTTGTTTCAACAAACGCAAACTATCAGTTTACCGCTTCGGCAGACCGTACGCTTGTTGCAAACTTCACACAGAGAACCTACAATGTTACAGCAACCGTTGACCCGGACAATAGCGGTACAATTAGCGGAAACAACAGTCCTTACACATACGGCACAACCGTTTCGCTGACAGCAATTGCAAATCCGGGCTTCGCGTTCGTAAATTGGACTGACGAAGATGCCAATGTTGTTTCAACAAATGCAAACTATCAGTTTGCAATTGACGGAAACAGAACTTTTGTTGCTCATTTCGAAGCAGAACAATATGAAATAACAGCAACTGCAAATCCAATAGAAGGCGGTTCTGTAACCGGTACTGGAACATTCAACTACGGACAGCAAGTTTCTCTTAGCGCAACACCTAACGAAGGTTATCAATTTGTAAACTGGACAGAAGACGGCAATGCTGTTTCAACAAATGCAAACTATTCGTTTACTGCAACAACAAGCAGATCCTTGGTTGCAAACTTCCAGATATACACCTATACTATTTCGGCAAGCGCAAATCCAGTTGCTGGCGGTACAGTTAATGGAGTTGGTGATTACACTCACGGACAGACGGTTACACTCACTGCAACAGCAAATGCCGGTTACAATTTTGTAAACTGGACAGAAAATAGCTCGATAGTTTCAACAAATGCTGAATACTCATTTACTGCAACTGCAAATAAGACCTTAGTTGCCAACTTCGAGGTAATCACATACACAATAACTGCAAATGCAAACCCAGTTGCTGGCGGTACAGTCAGTGGTGCTGACAGCTACACTTACGGTTCTTCTTGTACTCTCACAGCTTCGGCCAATACTGGTTACCAGTTTGTCAACTGGACAGGTAGCGATGGCTCGGTTGTTTCATCCAATGCAAGCTACAGCATCACAGTTACAAGTGATAACACCTATCAGGCAAACTTTACCAAGACTACCGTTACTCCATTGCCTTGGACTGAAAACTTCGATGGATATTCATGCAGTAGTTGGACGTACTTGAATGGCGATTGGGCTACGCCATTGAGATGGGAAAAGGGGGCATGTGTCACCTATTATCGAAGCGCTGCAACTAGCGGCTACTATTCTTTGGAAATGAGAGCAAACAATAGCAACAATCTTGTGGTTCTGCCACAATTTGACGAGCCTCTGAACAAACTCAAGATTACATTCCAGATTGGTAGAGGCAATGCAAATTCAGGTTATACAGTACAGCTTGGATATGTAACCAACCCAAGTGATGCCAGCACTTTCACTGCACTTAGCACTATTGAGACTCCTAATTATGCAGTTCCTTCACACTCACAGTATACCTACGATTTGACGCAAGATAACAATGCGCCTAGCAATTCTTCGTACCGTATGGCTATCAAATATACCATGAGTGGTGAGGATTCGTGGTATCTTGATGATTTTGATGTAAGAGTTCCTTCATACACAATCAGCGCTTCGGCAAATCCAGCAGCAGCTGGCAATATCACTGGCGCAGGAACTTACAATCATGGTGAAACTTGCACTTTGACAGCTATTGCAGAAGAAGGATACCACTTTGTAGACTGGACAGAGAACGGCTTTTCTGTTTCAACAGATGCTGAATACTCGTTTACTGCAACAGCAAACAGAACATTGGTTGCTAACTTCCAAATAAACAGCTATACGATTTCTGCAAGTTCAAATCCAGTTGCTGGAGGTATCGTTAGTGGTGCTGGAGAATACACTCACGGACAATCTGTTACTCTCAATGCAACAGCAAATACAGGTTACAACTTTGTAAACTGGACCGAAAATGATGCTGAAGTTTCTACAAATGCTGAATATTCATTTACAGCAACAGCAGACAGAACTTTGGTTGCTAACTTCGAAGCAATTACCTACACTATTTCGGCAAGTGCAAGCCCAGTAGAAGGTGGAACAATCAATGGTACTGGCGATTATACCTACGGACAGAATGTTACTCTTAATGCAGTTGCAAACACTGGTTACACTTTTGTAAACTGGACAGAAAACGGTACTGAAGTTTCTACTGATGCAGAATATTCGTTTGCAGCAACCGCAAGCAGAACTTTAGTTGCCAACTTCCAGATTAACACCTATACGATTTCAGTTTCAGCCAACCCTGCCGAATATGGAACAGTTTCTGGTGGTGGTAATTATACTCACGGACAGACTGTAACGCTAAACGCAATTGCAAACACTGATTACTCATTTGTAAACTGGACAGAAAACGGAAACATTGTTTCAACAAACGCCGAATATTCGTTTACTGCAACAGCAAACAGAACTTTGATAGCTAACTTTGCAACAATTACCTACACAATTACAGCAAGTGCAAATCCAACAGAAGGCGGAACTGTAAATGGTTCGGGTAATTATGCATCCGGTCAGACAGTAAATCTCAATGCTATAGCAAATACAGGATACAATTTCACCAATTGGACTGAAAATGGCTCTGTAGTTTCTACAAACGCAGAGTACTCGTTTACTGCAGCAGCAGACAGAACATTGATTGCTAATTTTGAACTTGTTAATTACACTATTTCTGCAATAGCAAACCCTGTTGATGGAGGTACAATTAATGGTGCTGGTGATTATACATACGGTCAGACGGTTAATCTTTCGGCTGTGGCAAACACTGGTTACACATTCGTAAACTGGACAGAAAACGATACTGAGGTTTCTACAGATGCTAATTATTCGTTCACTGCAACTGGAAACCGCAACCTAGTTGCCAACTTCCAGATTAACACCTATACTATTTCGGCAAGTGCAAACCCAGTTGATGGAGGTACCGTTAATGGCGCAGGCGATTACACTCACGGACAGACGGTAACTCTTTCGGCAGTAGCTAATACAGGTTACAACTTTGTAAACTGGACAGAGAACGGCACTGAAGTTTCTACAAATGCTGAATATTCGTTTACTGCAACAGCAGACAGAACTTTGGTTGCTAATTTCGAAGCAATTACCTATACAATCTCAGCAAGCGTAAGCCCAACTGAAGGTGGTACGGTTAATGGCACTGGCGATTATACCTATGGACAGAATGTTACTCTTAGTGCAGTTGCCAACTCCGGTTACACATTTGTAAACTGGACAGAAAACGGCACTGAAGTTTCTACTGATACAGAATATTCGTTCTCAGCAACGACTAACAGAACCTTAGTTGCAAACTTCCAGATTAACACTTATACGATTTCGGTTACAGCCAATCCTGCTGAATATGGAACAGTTAATGGTGGCGGTAATTATACTCACGGTCAAACAGTAACATTAAGAGCTACTGCAAACACAGATTACTCATTTGTAAACTGGACCGAAAGCGGAAACATTGTTTCAACAGACGCCGAATATTCGTTTACAGCAACTGAAAACAGAATTTTGGTCGCTAACTTTGCAACAATTACCTACACAATTACTGCAAGCGCAAATCCAACTGCTGGTGGTACAGTTACTGGTTCTGGCAGTTATGCATCAGGTCAGACCGCAAATCTCAATGCTGTAGCAAATGAAGGATACAATTTTGTAAACTGGACAGAAAACGGTGCCGTTGTTTCTATCGATGCACAATACTCGTTTACAATAACGGCCGACAGAACTTTGGTTGCCAACTTCGAAGCAATTACCTACACAATCTCAGCAAACGCAAGCCCAGTAGAAGGTGGAACAATCAATGGTACTGGTGATTATACTTACGGACAGAATGTTACTCTTAGTGCAGTAGCAAACACCGGTTACACTTTTGTAAACTGGACTGAAAACGGTACTGAAGTTTCTACTGATGCGGAATATTCGTTCTCAGCAACGGCAGACAGAACTTTGGTTGCAAACTTTGAAATCAACACCTATACCGTTACAGCAGTTGCCGACCCGACCGAAGGCGGAACCGTTACAATTGATGTTCCGTCGCAGAACGGCGTTTACAACTATGGAACCAACCTTGTTATTACAGCACTCGCAAATGAAGGATACCATTTTGTTCAGTGGAATGATGGAGTAACTACAGCACAGAGAACTTACATGGTTGATGCCAATGCTGAATTTATAGCATATTTTGTACAAAACGAAGCTACACAATACATAATTGCCGCAACTGCAAATCCAGCAGAAGGCGGTTCTGTAGAAGGTACTGGTATATATCTTGAAAACGAGACCGTTACCCTTACAGCAACAGCAAATCCAAATTATCACTTTGTAAGCTGGACAGAAAACGATGATACAGTTTCTACCGACGCAAGTTATTCATTTGCAGTGACAGCAAACAGAACTTTGGTTGCTAATTTTGAGCTCAACACCTACACAATTTCTGCTAGTGCTAGTCCCGCTGAAGGCGGAACAATAACAGGTGCAGGTGATTATACACATGGTCAGATGGTAACGTTGAGAGCAATTGCAAATGGAGGCTACGAATTTTTAAACTGGACAGAAAATGGTACTGTTGTTTCAAATACAGCAAGTTATATGTTCCAGGCAACTGCCGACAGGACTTTGGTTGCTAACTTCGAAGCTATTACATATACAATTACTGCAAGTGCTAATCCTGAAGAAAGCGGAACTGTAGCTGGTTTTGGCAATTATTCATACGGTCAGACTGTAACGCTCACAGCAACAGCAAACGACGGTTACATATTTGCCAACTGGACAGAAAATGGATTTGTCGTTTCTAGTGATGCAGAATATTCATTTATAGTTACATCTGACAGAACCTTGGTTGCCAACTTTGGTGCAACTAGCTATACAATTTCTGCAAGTGCAAATCCGGCAGAAGGTGGAACAATAGCTGGCGCAGGCGAATATGTACCCGGTCAGACGGTATATCTCATAGCTACCGCAAATGAAGGTTACTCGTTTGTAAACTGGACAGAAAATGGTTCTGTAGTCTATACAAATCCAAACTATCAGTTAACAGCTATAACCGACAGAACCTTAGTCGCCAACTTCGAGGCAAATACCTACACTATCATAGCAAGTGCAAGTCCACTTGCAGGAGGAACAGTAGAAGGTGCAGGCGACTACACATACGGACAAACTGCTACTATGACGGCAACTGCAAATACAGGTTATTCGTTTGTCAGCTGGACTGAAGATAGTGAAGTCGTTTCGACAGACTCTGAATATTCGTTTACTGTAACCAACAACAGAAGACTTGTCGCAAACTTCAGTGTAAGCACCTATATAATTACAGCCACCGCAGATCCAGCAGAAGGCGGAACAGTGGAAGGTGCCGACGAATACACTCACGGTCAGACAGCTACACTTAGGGCAACTGCAAATGAAAATTACAACTTTACTAATTGGACCGAAAACGATGAAGTTGTTTCGACAGATGCAGAATATTCGTTTACAGTAACTGCCGATAGAAACCTTGTTGCTAATTTCATTTATAACGAACCTGCTGTATATACTATCACAGCTACTGCAAACCCGGCAGAAGGCGGTACGATAGAAGGAGCTGGCGAATATCGTGAAGGTGAGACGGTTTCACTTTCGGCATCTGCACGCACTGGTTATCACTTTGTAAATTGGATCGAAAACGACGCTGTTGTTTCTACCAATGAAAGCTATACGTTTACAGCAAGGGAAGACCGCCAGTTAGTTGCCAATTTCATAAGGGATACATATACTATTTATGTAGTAATAAATCCGATTGAAGGAGGAACAGTGGATGGTGCTAGGGAATATGCATTCGGAGAAACGGCTACTCTTACTGCAACAGCAAACGAAAAATATCGTTTTGTCAACTGGACAGAAGCAGGAGAGGAGTTGTCAACAGAAACAGAATATTCATTCGAAGTAACAGAAGACAGATATATTGTGGCAAACTTCGTACGTGATATGTCGGTAGATGCAGTAGAATTAGGTTCAATCTCTGTTTATCCTAATCCGAACAACGGAAAGTTCACTTTGTCAATGGAATCTATTGAAGGTGATGTAACCTGCCAGATTGTAAATGCAAGCGGCTCGGTTATCGAGACAAGGGAACTAAATGCAACAGACGGTTCGGAATTTGTATTCGACTGCAATGTAGCTCCGGGAGTTTACTTTGTAAGAATAATTTCTGATGACAGAGTATGGACTGAATCGGTTGTAATAAACAGATAATAAAGATGTTATTCAGTTGTTGTTATGAGGTGGATTCTTTGGAATCCACCTTTTTTTATTCCTCTGCAAAAAAATCCTCAATCCAAAATAGTCAATCCAAAATTTGTTTATCTTTGCCACTTGTCTTTGCAGTTTTCCGTAGAGTAAAGATATATAGATTGCAAGTTATTAATAATAAAGAATTTAAAATTTTTAGTAATGAAGAAAATAGTATTATTGTTTTTAATGCTGTCGCTAGGATTGTCGGTGTTCTGTTTACCGGTAAGCATCCAAACGGCGCAGAGAGCCGCCGAGTCTTTCTGGGCTCAGATGAATGGCGGCAAAGTTTCGTTTGTAGGGTCGCAAACGGAATTTGCAGAATTTTATGTGTTTAATAATCAGATTGATGGCGGTTTTATCCTTGTTTCAGCCGACGATATTGCGCATCCTATTCTGGGTTACTCCGACAAGGGTTCATTCAGAACCGATGTTCAGTTGCCAGTAAATGTAAGAGGTTGGTTCAGGGGCATATCAAAGGAAATAAGTTCTGCTGTTGCCTTGGGTGTACAGCAGAGCGATGAAGTTCGTGCAGAATGGAACAGCCTGCTTGAAGGAACTCCTTATCCAAAACGCTCGACAAGAGCTGTAAGTGCTTTGCTAAGCACAACTTGGGATCAAGGTAAACCGTACAACAACCTTTGCCCTACCGATTCTAATACCGACTCGTATTACGGTGGCCGTACTGTTACTGGTTGTGTTGCTACCGCAATGGCTCAGGTTATGAAATACTGGAATTATCCTACACAAGGTAACGGTTCTCATTCATACACAAGTTCATACGGAACATTGAGCGCAAACTTTGGCAACACTACATACGACTGGAACAACATGCCTAACAACTTGACAAACTACTCGAGTTCAACACAAAAGACTGCAGTCGCTACCTTGATGTATCATTGCGGTATCTCTGTGGACATGCAATACGACATTGCCGAAAATGGTGGTAGCGGTGCATATACTGTAGCATACGGATCTACTCCCTGCGCAAAGTCTGCTCTCGTAAACTATTTCAAGTACAAAAATACAATTCAAGGATTATTTAGGCAAAGTTATTCTGACACTAACTGGAAAAACCTTCTGAAAGCTGACCTTGACGCTGGTAGACCTATTATGTATTCGGGGGCAAGCGATGAAGGCGGACATAGCTTTGTATGCGATGGTTACAACAATAGCGACCAGTTCCATTTCAACTGGGGATGGAGCGGAGGCTACGATGGTTTCTTCTCTCTCAACGCTATGACTCCCGGTTCTGGTGGCATTGGTGGCGGTGGATACGATTTCAGCGAAGACCAAGATGCTATCATAGGTATTGAACCTGCGGGTTTAACTGTTGAACCATCTACTCTTACCTTCCAAAGTACAGGAGGAAGCTCAACTGTTTCAGTAAAAGCAGGGACAGCATCAACTTCATGGTCAGCAACAAGTTCGGCAAACTGGTTGACATTCTCACCATCTACAGGTGCCGGTTCAGAAGCTATAACAAGTGTGACTGTAAATGCTACAGAAAACACAGGTTCTTCAACTCGTACTGCTACAATAACATTTACACAGGGCACTTCAACGGCTACACTTACCGTAACACAAACCGACGAAGGAACAGAGTCGTGCGTAATTTACAACGAAGACATTATGGATGACGACTCAACTGGTACAACCGGCATTGGTTCAAATATTTACTATTCAACATACTTTACAAAAATTGCTGAAAAAGTAAATGTTACAGGAAACTACACTCTTGACAAGATTACTTTTGCTGATATGCTAAACACTGCAACTTCAGGTTCAATTGCAATCAAAGTTTTAAGTGCTACTAATGCAGGTGCACCGAGTACTACAGAATTATATTCAGCAAATGTAAATATATCTACTATTAATAATGCTTTGTCACAAGGACAATTGCAGGGTGGTGGTACTTGCTACTATGGTGAATATGAACACACTTTGAATTCTCCTATAAACGTTACCGGACCTTTCTTCATTTGCGTTGACTTTACAGGTGTAGGTGCAGGCACGGGCAGCACAATGTCAAATGTAGTTTGCATATCAAATAGCCAAAATAATGGTCAAGATAACACAGCATACATTTATTCAATATATTCTGGTTACACTGGCTGGAAATTGGTTTCGAATTTCTTTAGCGACATGGAAAATGTTAAGCTTGCAATACAGGCACATATATGCCCAAGTTCAACTCCAGCCACTACCCTTACGGTTTCTCCATCCTCACTCAGCTACACTGCTGCTGGCGAAAGCAAGACCGTTACCGTTACAAGCAACACTTCTTGGACAGCAACCTCATCGGCAAGCTGGCTGACAGTAACCCCTGCTTCGGGTTCAAACAATGGCACAATTACAGCAGTTGCTGCTGCTAACACATCGACATCACAGCGTACTGCAACCATCACAGTTTCGGGAACTGGCGTAACCGCACAGACAATCAGCGTAACTCAGGCTGGTGATAACGGCGGCGAAAGTGGCGACTGCGTTGTACTGCACGAAGACAGATTTGATTCTCCAACCGTATATTCAGTACAGGACGATGGCGGCTATGTCTGCGGTAGCAATTCATACGGAGACCAGGCTAAGGCCGAATATTTTGAACTTTCAGGCAACTACAACATCACCAGCATTGATTTTGCATACGCAATTGACGGAACCGACGGAAGCGTTACTTTCAAGGTATGGGCAAACAATAATGGCACCCCCGGTAGCGAACTTGCTTCTCAAACAGTAACTTTGTCGAACCTTTATTCAGCAGCAACTAGCCAAAGCGGAATTATGATAGGTTCTTATACTTGGACTTTGTCAAGCCCGGTTGCTATTTCTACCAACTTCTTTGCTGGATATGATGTTTCAAATGCAACAAGTTATATAGGTCTGCTTTCTACAGCACAAGGTAGCGGATACACCAATAGCTGCTACGAACTTTACAACGGAAGCTGGGGTGATATGTACACAAACTGGCAAAGCCTTGACATTTCAATGTATGTGCTTCCTACAGTATGTCCTACAAGTACACCAAGCTACAACCTTACAGTTAACCCGTCATCACTCAGCTACACTGCTGACGGCGAAAGCAAGACAGTTACCGTTACAAGCAACACTTCGTGGACTGCAACCTCATCGGCAAGCTGGCTGACAGTTAGCCCTGCATCAGGTTCGAACAACGGCACAATTACCGCTGTTGCAACTGCAAATACTTCTTCTTCTCAACGTACAGCTACTATCACAGTTTCAGGTTCGGGCATTACACGCACAATAAGCGTAACTCAGGCAGGCGTAAGCTACAACCTCACAGTTTCACCTTCTTCGCTCAGCTACACTGCTGATGGTGAAAGCAAGACCGTTACCGTTACGAGCAACACTTCATGGACTGCAACCTCATCAGAAAGCTGGTTGACAGTAAGCCCCGCTTCAGGTTCAAACAATGGTACAATCACAGCAGTTGCTGCTGCTAACACTTCAACATCACAACGTACTGCAACTATCACAGTTTCAGGTTCTGGCATAACACGCACTATAAACGTTACCCAGGCTGGAGCTCCAACTGCAATCGACGAGGAAGTTGCAGAAGGCATCTCCGTTTATCCTAACCCGACAAGCGGAATGTTCACTGTTGGACTTGGAACAATTGAAGGCAAAGCAACCTGCCAGATTGTAAATGCAAACGGTTCGATAATCGAAACTCGTGAAATCAATGCAGATAGCAACTCTGAAATCGTTTTCGACTGCAATGTTAACTCTGGAGTTTACTTCGTAAGAATAATCTCCGGCAACAATGTTTGGACAGAACGAGTTGTTATAGAAAAGTAAATCAGGCAACTGAACAAAATAAAGGGCGGATAATCTCCGCCTTTTATTTTGTTACATATAAGCATTTATTTTATTTTCATGTCGATAAGTTTTAAATCGCCCATATAGGCTTTTAACTTGTCGCCAATTTCGAGTCTCCCTACTCCTAATGGAGTTCCGGTATATATAAGATCTCCTATTTTCAAGGTCATGTATTTAGATACATGTTCGATAATGTTGTCGATGGAAAAAAGCATGTCAGAGGTATTGCCATGTTGAACCTCTTCTTCGTTCCTAAGCAAACGGAAATCGATGCTATCTTTATTGGGTATTTCATCGAGTGCGATAAACTCTGAAAGTACTGCCGATCCATCAAACGACTTGCAAATCTCCCATGGCAGACCGCGTTGGCGACAATCTTCCTGCAGGTCGCGTGCGGTAAGGTCAAGGCCCAGAGCAACTGCATCGTAGTAGCGATGTGCAAATTTCTTTTGTATGTGTTTGCCGAGGCGGCTTATTCGATACACAACTTCTACTTCGTATTGCAGGTCGTTGGTCCAGTCGGGGATAAAGAAAACCTTGTTCCCTTTAAGTATAGAAGAGTCAGGTTTCATAAAAAATATTGGCGCTTCGGGATATGGAAGGTTAAGTTCCGCAATGTGCGCCTTGTAGTTCATTCCTATGCAGATAATTTTCATTGCCGATAAAGTTTTGGTGCAAATATCGGATTTTTTGAGATTCGTGGATAAAAAAAATGAAGATTAGATACATGCAGGGAGAGCAGAAGTGCATTGTCTGTTACGGTTAAAAATCAAAAAAGGTGGGAAAATCCACCTTTTCTGATAACCATTTAATATTTTATGGGACATTTTTCTAATAGCATGAGTCTTTTGTCTTGTTTGGGGACAATTCGTATGATGCTGTCTGTCCAGAATTTCGTGCTGTATTAACTGTTGCCTGTGCATCTGCTTCATAACCCCATAGATAAGTAACTGTGTTGCCAATTGTAATTTTCCAACAAGCAGGTTCGTTTGAACTTGTACTTGCAGAAGCATTGCACGACTTTTCGTCATTGGCTGGAGTTTCAATATACTTAGCTTGTTGGTATCCATCTCTTTGAAGTGAAGCGACCTTACGTCTAGCTACTGTTTCTGTTGACCAAAGATATTGTTCTAAATTTTGTCCGTTTTTGGTACCCGTTATTTTCCAGCACTTCTTTGGATTATGTTTTTCGTTTTGTGCATCACAAGAATTTTCATTTTTTATCGTTGTAGCAGTGTATTCATAGATTTCGTTGTGCTGGGTTCTCATTTCGTTAATCCATTGTTGTACATTTGCTTCTGTATCCCAACGATATTCAATATCTCCGTTTTCGCCTGTTATTTCCCAGCACGAAGGAGTCTTTTTGTTCATTGGTTTGATTGTATTCTGAACTTGGTTTATTTGTTTTGTTGGTTTGACAGGTTTCTGTGCATATACGCAGCATGTGCCAAAAGCGAAAATCATAAAAAATGAAATTGACAATAATTTTTTCATGTTTTTGTGTTTTTAATAATTATTACTAATGCAAAAATAACAAATTATTTATTATCCAAAACGTATGCCAAAAAAATAGGCGGAGATTTTGTCTCCGCCCATATTCTTTGTTTATCATTGTCTATTTCTTGTCAGCACCGAGGAATGGGTAACCGTATTCTGTCGGAGGGCAGAAAGTTTCCTTTATCGAGCGAGTGCTAATCCATCTGTAGAGGTTGAGTTCGCTACCTGCCTTGTCGTTGGTACCTGATGCTCTTGCACCGCCGAATGGCTGGTTGCCTACAACTGCGCCTGTCGGCTTGTCGTTGATGTAGAAGTTACCAGCTGCATGGCGAAGTACGTTTTCTGCTTCGATGATTGCATAACGGCACTTTGCAAAGATTGAACCTGTAAGTGCATACGGTGAAGTTTCGTCGCAGAGATGGAGAGTTTCGGTGTACTTGTCGTCGTCGTAAACGAAAACTGTGATAACCGGACCGAACATTTCTTCCTGAATTGCCTCGTAGTGCGGATCGGTTGTTACGATGATAGTCGGGTCGATGAAGTAACCAACCTTCTTGTCGTATGTTCCACCGAGAGCAATCTTAGCTTTGCGCGACTTCTTTGCTCTGTCGATGTAGCCAGCAATCTTGTCGAACGATTCTTCGTCGATAACTGCATTTACAAAGTTTGTGAAGTCGAATACATCGCCAACCTTTACTGTCTTCATCATTTCCTTTACATTCTTCAAGGTTTCGTCCCACAACGACTTTGGAATGTATGCGCGTGAAGCAGCCGAGCACTTCTGTCCCTGGAATTCGAATGCGCCACGAACGATTGCAACTGCGAGTTCGCGTGGGTCAGCCGACTTGTGAGCAAAGATGAAGTCCTTGCCGCCAGTTTCACCTACGATCTTCGGGTAAGTGTTGTACTTGTCGATGTTGTCGCCAATCTGCTTCCAGAATGCCTTGAAAGTAGATGTGCTTCCTGTGAAGTGGATACCTGCAAGGTGCGGTGAAGTGAAAGCTACGCTGCTGATAACCGAACCCTTGCCTGGGAGGAAGTTGATAACGCCGTCTGGCAAACCTGCTTCCTGGAAAATCTTCATCAGGTAGTAGTTGGAGAGGATAGCGGTTGTTGCAGGCTTCCAAATGGTAACATTACCCATCAATACTGGCGAAATGTTGAGGTTGCAAGCGATTGATGTGAAGTTGAATGGAGTGATTGCGTAAACGAAACCTTCCATTGCACGGTATTCGTTGCGGTTGAGTACCGAATTGTCGGAAATAGGCTGCTGAGCGTAAATCTTCGATGCGAAGTACGAGTTGAAGCGGAGAAAGTCGATAGTTTCCTGTGCGCTGTCTATTTCTGCCTGCATCGGGTTCTTGCCCTGACCGAGCATTGTAGCTGCGTTGATGACATATCTGTACTTCTTTGAAAGGAGTTCGCCTATACGCATCATGATAGAAGCGCGTTCAATCCAAGGAGTGTCTTCCCACTGCTTCTTGGCTGCCAATGCAGCGTCGATAGCCATCTGAACTTCCTTCTTGCCAACCTTGTGGTACTTTGCAAGCACGTGCTTGTGGTTGGTAGGCATAACTACAGTACCCATGTCTCCAGTCTTAACTTCCTTACCACCAATGATGCAAGGAATTTCGATGCACTGGTTGAACTGACGTTCGAGTTCTTCTTTTAATAATTGTCTTTCTGGTGTTCCGGGTGCGTAAGAGAATCCCGGTTCGTTCTTCGGCTCTCTGAATGAGAAAAGTGCGTTATTCATAATAATTTTATTTTGTTTTGTTAATTTTTTGATTTGCAAACCTACATAAAATTTCTGATTCGCGTATGGATTGATTAAAAAAAATATTGACCGGTGATTTTGTATGTCAGTTTTGAATTTATAACATTTCTTTGTTTGTACTTTTTTTAAATCGATTGCAGGACAATAAAATAATAATGTAACTTTGGCGTTTTATTCAAGATTCATAACAAAATGAAAAAGATAGTTGCCATATTGTTCGTGATAGCCTTCTGCTGTATCGGTATGAACATTGCCAATAGCGAGAAATTAAGAACAGATTCTGTATCTACCGACGAACCATGGACGTGGAATGTGGACACCGCATGGGTAGATTCTACACTGAAATCCATGACTATCGATCAGAAGATCGCACAATTGATAATGATTCCTGTTTATTCCAATAAGACGGCAACATATAATAACGAGGTCGTTGGTCTTGTGCAAAAATACCAACTAGGTGGAGTAATATTCATGCAAGGCGGTCCTGTTCGCCAGATAAATCTTGTAAATCGTCTTCAGGAAGTTAGCAAGGTACCATTGCTCGTAGGTATGGATGCAGAATGGTCGTTGAGCATGAGGCTCGACAGTGTGGTAATGTATCCAAGGCAGATGCTTGTGGGGGCTATACAGGATAATGATTTGGTATATGAAATGGGTGCCGAATTTGCCCGCCAGCTAAAGAGGGTAGGAGTCAATGTCAATTTTGCTCCTGTAATTGATGTTAACAACAATGCATCCAATCCGGTCATCAACGACCGCTCCTTCGGTGAGAACAAATACAACGTTGCTGAGAAAGGTTGGGCCTACGCAAAAGGCATGCAGGACAATGGTGTTCTTGCTGTGGGCAAACATTTCCCCGGACATGGCGATACAAATGTAGATTCACATAAGGCAATGCCAGTAATATCGCACTCGCGCGAGCGCCTTGATACACTGGAACTATATCCTTTCCGCTATTTGTCGGGAAAGGGCGTGGGCGGAATGATGGTGTCGCACTTGTATGTGCCAGCTATCGACCCTACTACCAATATGCCGGCATCTCTTTCGCCGAAGGCTATCAAGGAGGTGCTGCGCATGGATATTGGCTTCGACGGAATGATTTTTACCGATGCCATGAATATGGGGGGAATTACTACTAACTACAAGGGCAACGAAGCTGACGTTATGGCTTTGCTCGCAGGCAACGACATGATAATGTTCCCTACCGATGTGAACGATGTGATTGAGAAGTTGAAGTTGTCTATCAAGGAAGGAAAAATATCGGAAAGTGATATTGATGATGCCTGCTATCGGGTGTTGCTAACAAAAGCCAGACTGAACCTAAACAAGGGTGTTGAGCCCGTTTCTGCCGAAAACGTATACGACGACCTCAACGATGTGAAAGCTCGTTTGTTGCAGCAGAGGCTTGTCGAAAAAGCAATTACACTTGTCAAGAACGATGATTCTTTGATTCCAATCCAGAATCTCGATACTGTAAAAATTGCATCGGTATGTTTCGAAAGTGCTAGCGAATCCTCATTTCAGAAAAGGATGCTATATTATGCCGATGTGAAAAATTTCGTGTACTCGAAAGATTTCAAGGATTTGACCAAGGAACAGATTAAAAACAAGCTTTCAGCATACGATATTGTAATTGTAAGTGTGCACGGAAAGAACCGCTCGGCAGCAAAAAAGTTTGGCATTTCCCAGACATCTATCGATGCTGCTGATGCTCTGCTTGCAAGCTGCAACAATGTAATATTCGACGTTTTCTCAAATCCATACTCACTTGCCTATTTCAAAAATATTGACAAGGCTAAAGCACTAATAGTTTCTTACAACGACTGGTCGCTTACAAACGATTTGTCGGCACAACTTATATTTGGCGGTATTCCTGCGCAAGGAGTTCTACCGGTTTCGCCTACACAAAATATAAAGGCAGGCATGGGAACCAAAACAACAAAAATACGTCTTAAATATTCTAATATTCCTGAAGATGCAGGGGTAAAGTCTGAGGTCATCCATAATGTCGACTCGATTTTTCTCAGCGGAATACAGTCCAAGGCATATCCTGGCGGACAGGTTGTGCTTGTAAGAAATGGAATCGTGATATACCAAAAGTCGATGGGCTACCATACATACGAAAACAAGACCAAGGTGGAGGATTTGGATGTGTATGACCTTGCTTCGCTTACTAAAGTTATTGCAACCACTTCCGATATTATAACGCTCTACGACGAAGGCAAGTTCAAGATTACCGACAAGGTTTCCTCCTACTATAGCGGATGGAAGAATTCAAACAAGGAGCCGCTTACTTTTGAACAGGTACTTACACATCGTTCGGGATTGCGTTCGTGGATACCATTCTACAAGAAAACAATGGCCGAGGAGGTTTATTCCAAATTGTATAGCAAAACAAAATCCGACAAATATTCTATTCAGGTGGCCGAAAACATGTACATGGACAAATCGTACCGCGACGAAATGTTCAGGCTTATTGCCGAATCTTCGCTCGACAATAAGGGCAAATACGTTTATTCCGATCTTGGGTTCATGGTAATGCCGTTGGTAATAAATAGTATTACAGGTATGGATTACGTAGAATATACCTATAGTAAAATATTTAGGCCGCTCGGTGCATATTCGTTGTGCTTTAATCCTCTGAATAAGTTCCCCAAAAGCAAGATTGTTCCAACCGAAAACGACAACTATTTTAGAATGCAGCAGTTGCATGGACATGTTCACGATCAGGCAGCATCCATGCTAGGCGGTGTGTCGGGACATGCAGGTCTTTTCGGAAATGCCAACGATTTGGCGAAGGTAATGGAGATATACCTCGAAAATGGCCAGTATGGAGGTGTACGTTATTTCTCCGAAAATGCTGTTAAGCAGTTTACCAAATACCATTACGAGCCTTCGTTCTGCAGGAGGGCTTTGTGCTGGGACAAACCGGTTTCAGATCGTACCAAGGGCACTGGAAGCAAAAGCTCATCCGACAAGTCGTTCGGACATACAGGCTATACTGGTACTATGGTGTGGGCCGATCCCGAATACAATACCGCTGTTATAGTGTTGACAAACCGAGTTCACACAACTTCGGAAAATACTAAGCTTATGAAACAGAATATTCGCACAAATATCGAGGAGGCTTTGTACAATGCAATTGAAAAGTAAAGAATGAGAAGATTCATACTTTACATATTGCTTTTGTTCTCCGCACTTTGCGTACATGCACAGTATTTTGAAACAGATCCTCCACCAACACCGGTGCAACGTATATTTTATGGTGGAAATCTTGATATGGCATTCGGGTCAGTAACACAAATATCAGTAAGCCCATGTGCTGGATACCGAATTACAAACAGATTGTCGGCTGGTATTGGATTCGATTATCTGTTCATTTATTCCGAACTGTATAATTTCAAGGGAAGCATTATAGGTGGAAACGCTTTCGCCAGTTTTACAATAATAAAAAGCTTCAGGAACCTTATTCCGTTCTTCAATACCGACATGGGCGTTCTTTTGTATGGTCAATTTTCATACACGTACATGGGCAAGTTCTACAATGTTATTTCATCGGAAGAACCCCTATGGATTGCATCTCCTATGCTTGGACTTGGGTTTCAAATGCCTATCGGAAGACGATCATATATGTTGGTTTCCGTCATGTACAATTTTAACGAAACACTGTACTCTATTTATTCGAATCCTGTAGTGAAAGTAAGTTATCAGTTCTGATAGGAAGCAACGTATGATGAAGCGTTTAGAAAATATTGCGCATTATGGTAATTATGCTGTCTATGTTATTGTGGCTATCGTTGGCGTAGCAATCAACTTCTGGACATTCAACAAGTGCATGGTAATGGCTGACGATGCTTGGTATCTGTGCCTTATGCGTGAATTGCCCTCGGGGATAAATTCATCGGGTCACTTGCTGTTATTCAATGTGTTCAACGACAATATTTTCGTCATTAGGATTGCGTGCTACATTCTTAATATTATTGCTGGCGGAGTATTCGCTTTGGGACTTTACCTTTATTCCGAAAGTTGGTTTGTATCTGACAGAGAGAAAAATAGCAGGCCAAGGATGTTGATATGGGTGTTGTTGTGGCTGTTTGTCATATTGGCAGGACAACTGAGGGTAATAACCTGTCCTTCGTTCAACTACATAACAATGAATCAGATAGTAACGCAGTTTTCTCTCGGGTTGCTACTGCTTTCAATAACACGGAAAAGTTATGTGGCCATGCTTTTCAGTGGCTTCTTTATAGCCATGCTTATTCCAATAATGATTACAAACATAATTTTTATTCCTTTTGTAATTGTTTTCATTGTATTGTACACATATACGAATGACAAGGCTTCCAATTGGAAGTCTGTCAGTTTAAGGCGGATTGCCGTATACATCTTGGGAATGATTCTGTTCCTTATAATGTATTTTGTTTTTGTGGAGGATATAAAAACATACTTGTCGATCTTCTTGGATAAATATAACTACACTGTATCCCTTGGCGAAAATGACTATGGAATAAAGTTCCTGTACAAATGGCTTCATCGTACAATGGTGTTCTACTTTATGCAGGTTGTAATGCTTGCTTTAATTCTTCATTATATACCTGTACTTGCTGCTAGGATGAATCTGCACGGCAAGTTGTCAATAATATTCATGTGTGTAATGTTTTTGGCTGTTGTTGCTTATATTCGCGCTGCTGTAAACTACGATATCAATTTCTTCCTTTGGCTTCTGGCGTTCTACATGTTCCTTGATGAAAAAAATGTTGCCGACCGAAAAAAGCAGTTGCTTTTCGGACTTCTTGTCCTTGTACCTATATGTCTTTCATTTGGCACCAACAACACATTCAAGGACAGAGGTTTTGAATATATGTCGTTCGTTACCCCGTTACTATTTGTATGTTCTGTGCGTTGGGGACATAAATTACCTGTTTGCATTGCTCTTCTGTTATATGCTTTAGAAATGTTTACATCCTTATATTTGCCTACATGGCATGGCGATATATATGTGGAACAGGATTGTAGTCTAAAAAACATTGGAATTGATCAAGAAATATACGTTGATTCAAAAACCTTGGACAGGTTGGCTTTTATGCAGCAGCACCTTTCTTGTGGCGACACCGTGTGGTGCGATACAGAAAACTGGGGTTGTGTAGAACTGCTACATCTGGTGCCAATAAGTTACGATTATCGGATGAATCCGGATCTTGTCGATAGTGTCGACAACGTTATCGTCAGACGTATCGACCGTTATTCAAGGATTATTGAGCACATGGACGGAAAGCAGGATTACAAGAAATACAACTATCAAAATTTCGTGCTGTACAGAAAAAATGAATAATTTGGCTTTTTTGATCATGTAATTGTTAATTGCAGATTGAAAAATCGTGTATTATCGCATAGAACAATATAAAACACTGTTAATCAATAATTTATCTACAATTATCAGTTGCTTTGTGCTACTTCCTTTTTGAATTGTTAGGTGCGTAGTATGTTAAATATCAATCTGTTATTAAAAATATTAACATTTTTTAAAATTAATTAACAAATATTCGATTTTTTTAATTTACTTTGCATTTTTATATTGCGTAAAATATTATAAATGTTGAAGTTAAAAAAAAGTTGAAAAATTTTTAAAATCTCAGGCAACGAAATCGACTTGAAAATTGTCATAGGGATAGAGAGAATAATTATTAATTGGTAAATAGTAAATAAAATGGATATGAAAAGGAAGTTTGTTATTATGCTGATTGTCACGATGGTATCGGGCATAGGCTATGCACAGACAGTGCAGATCGACCCGCGCTTGGAAAAGGCTTACAGCCTCGAACATTTACAGCGCATGCAGAAGGAAACTCCTCTGAGCCTCGAGCTTCTGAACTACGAACTTGATTATTCGTGGTACATTGCAGAACCAGAAATGCAGCAGAAGATTGACGGTTTCGAGTATCTCTACTACAAGGATCCAGAAACTGGTGAAAGAGCTGGAATGGTAGAGTCGATTGAACCTGGAAAGGTTAACATCGCTGAATTCTACTACGAAAGACCCTACGACCACCGCACCTTTTACCGCGTTGGCAAGACAAACACCATAATTGGATTCTACTCCAACAAGGAAATTTCAGAAATGTATAACGCAATGAAAGGGTACGGCAATGAATAAGAGATTATTAATGGTGCTTGTCGCTATTGTGGCGGCCTGCACGGTAGCATTGGCGCAGACAACATACACGCTTAATCAGGCGGGATCGTCAGGTAATACTTTCGAGATTGCCTGTCCGGCTGGCGGTTCTTCCGAAGCTAATCCTGCTGCTCTGCTTTACGATAGCGGTGGCGCAAGCGGTAACTATAGCGCAAACGAAAGTTTAATAAGGGATATAGCATCTACCAACTCAGGTGCTATCAGCATTAAGTTCACACAGTTTAACCTCGGTTCCGGAACAACGATGACTATTAAGGACGGTATTTCTCAGCAAGTCCTTGTTTCCAATGCTACTGGAACTTCGTTGAACGGACAGACTTTCACTTCAAACCGTGGTTCATTACAGATTGTATGGTCATCGTCAACAACAACTGGTGCTGGTTTTGCAGCCAAGATTTGGTGCGGCGAAATGTGCCAGACTTTCCAGACTACGATAAACCCAAGTGTAAGCCCAACAACTGAACTTAACCAGGCTACCGGTCAGAACGAGACATTCTATGATGTCTGCAACGGTACGGCAGTAAGTTTTACGGCATCTACACATTTCGATGTCTCCAACGGTGATTACGATCAGTCTGAGTCGACATTGGTTTACACATGGGGTATCATAAATTCTAATAATGATACAATTCACCCACAAGGTGGACAGACTCTGAACTACACTTTCACAGAGAGCGGCGGTTTCATGATAATATGTAGTGCCGCTGATACTCGCGGATGCTTGAATAGAAATATCAACACCAGGAAGGTTCGTGTTTCGTTGAGACCAACTTGGGAAAGATGCTCGTTTGGTCCCGATTCTATATGCCCGGGAACAACAGTTTCGTTGCATGGTGAACCTACAGTAGCTCCATGGACAGCTATCCGTCCGCCAATTATTGCTGGTGCAACCTTCCTCCCCGATGGTAATAGTACCTGCTACAACACAAGCCTTGAATTCGATATTTTTGCCGACGATGCAAGAATAAACTCAATAAACGATATCGAACGCATTTACCTCAATATGGAACACTCATACCTCGGTGACCTTTCGATGGTACTTCAGTGCCCTAACGGACAGATGTGTTTGCTCCATGCATATTCGAGCGGAACAATGTCTTCACTTCATTGGACCATCCATGGTGGTGTTAATGTGTCAGGTTCGAGCGGCGGTGGTAACATTCACCTCGGTCATGCTCCAGACCCATACTCATCATCAAGCAACTGCTACTATACTGCAGGTGAAGGTTATTCATATAACTTTACCCCAACTTCAACTACTCCTTTCGGACCTAACGGACCTACAACACAAACTTCTTATACCGACCCATGCGGAAACACTGAGTCAACACAGGTCTTGAACGAAGGTGACTACGGAACATACGAAAGCATGTCATCTCTCATCGGTTGTCCTCTCAATGGTACATGGACAATATATGTATGCGACCACTTGAGTTCCGATAACGGCTGGATATTCGAATGGGGTTTGTATTTTGCAGCTGACCTTTATCCAAACGACACATGGTCGTTCACCAATACATATCCGTCTAATGGTAGCGGTTTTTCATGGAGTGGTGTTGGCATGCAGAGCGGCCAGAACGGCAGCGCAAATGCTACTGCAGCAGTCCAGAACCCAAATCCTGACAACTGGTCAGAGATTCCATACACTTTCTCAGCAACAGATAATTTCGGTTGTACATACGACACTACATTGCTAGTACATGTAAAGCCAGCTCATCATGCTGACTGCTGTATAGAGCCAACACCGTCAATAACAGTGACAAGCAACGGCGGCATAACATCATGCAATCAATCTGCAACTCCTGTTCCCACTAACCCTTGCGGCAATACCGCAACCCTCAGTGCGGGTAGCTTCGCATATCCACAGAATACCGGACAATGGTCATACGAAGGTCCTGGCACAGCAACATTCTCATCACCAAATCAGCCTGTAACCGATGTAACAGTCAATGTATATGGCGACTACACTTTCACATGGCGTGAGTACTACATGGGCAACGAAACTTGTTCAGGTGAGGCAAGCGTAACTGTCAACTTTGCACGCGAGATGAACGCAATGCTCGACGATGTGCCAAACTGCTGCCGCTCGGGATCGCTGATACAGCTTCAGGCATCTGATTTTGGTACACTTACATGTTCTCCAGCATCTGAGGCTCTCAATTTAGATGCTCGTACATTTAATCCTGGACTTGCAAATCCTGGAACCTACAGAATTACGAACACAATTCCTTCCACCGAGCGCTGCGCATGCCCGGCAACAAGTACCGTTAGTTTCCAAATTTTTGATGAAATTGTCATATCGAACAGAGCAGAGGAATGTAACAGGACGGATCCAGCTCATCCATCTGTTGATGTAACATTCAGCATCAATGGTCTTACTGCTGGTTCAAACCCACCACAATACAACATTACTGGTTCCTATACAGAATACGAGGACAATCAGTTCGGAACTGCAACTGCTGGAACAATAAGTGCAACCGATCAGACTGCCAATAACTTTAGCTTCACTAGACACAGTGCACTCGACTATGCTCTTACGGTAAGCGATGTACATGGATGTAGCAGCGTTGGTGTAGCAGGCTATTTTGCTTGCGACTGTCCGTATTACGCAGGAACTTTTGCTAGCTATTCTCCACAGATACTTTGTACTGGAGATACATATCCTGTTGGAAACACTACAGAAGGACACCATGGCGACCAGTATAGTGCTGGTACATTCTCCTACATCATTTGCACCGACCCGAACGATATTAACAACTCATGGGTGGCAACCCTGCCTGGCAATACTAATTCAATAGCACTTGGAACATTCAACGGTGTATACGGAATACAGTATTATCTGGTTGCAGTCGAAGGCAACGGCGAAGGCCTTGCTGCCTGGGGCAGCGGTTGCCGTTCGGTATCTCAGGCTGTACCTCTGATGTGGAAGGAAAGACCAGTACCTACAGTAACAGGCGGCGAAACCTGCGGTCTTGTAATCCAGCTCAACGGCTCGGCAGTTCCAGACGGCATGAACGGCTACTGGACAGCTACTGCTCCTGATGGTGTTAACAACTACAGCTACACTACTATAGAAAATACCACTAACATAATGAATAACCCGAGAGTTCTCTCGAGCCACTACGGACGCATAACTTACACATGGCATATCGTAAATGCTGAATGTGATGGTTCGGCTTCGGCAATTTACAACTTCCGCCAGATCCCATCTCCAGAAGCTGGTCCGGACATCACCGTCTGCGGTGTTACTGCAGAAATAAGCGGTGCTAACCCAACAATCCCGGCTATCGAAGGTTCTTCATTGCAGTGGACCGGTTCGGGTGTTGTTATGACTCCAGCCAACTCAATTCAGCCAGTGGCTAATGCAAATAGTGCAGGTACATACGTGCTGACACTTACAGAACGTAACGGTGAATGTGCAGGAAGCGACAACATGACAATAACATTCATCAATGTTCCGGCACCTGCAACTACTGCAAATGTTGATACAGTCTGCGGACATACTGCTGAACTTCAGGTTTATAACACTAATCCTGCTAACGAAGGTAGATGGACAGCTTACGACATGAATAACAATGTTCTTCCAACTGTTATCTATCACAACTACAACAATCCGCAGTCGGCACCAAGTGACCGTTATCCGCATTGCTATGTAACAGTTCCATTCCCGGATGACCTAACCGAAATAGAATATATGTTCAAGTGGACTGAACCTATTAACGATCCGCGTCTCGAAGATATTTCATGTGCAGGCGAAGCTGTGAAATACGTAGTATTCAGAAAGGTTCCTGTAATTAGCGTACATCAGTGCGGTGCAACTGGTAATCACGTTGACGTATGTGGAAATTCAGTAGAACTTTGTGCTGAAACCTCAGCTTCTGACGGATTTGCAGATTATCAGTGGATATGCAAGGGAATTGCAGGAACTTTCGCTGACTCATCACAAATCAATACTACCTTTACTCTCGACACATCAATACATGTTACAAGATACCAGGATGTAGACATCTACTTCGTTGGCCGCAATGCATCATGTATTTCGATAGATACTATGCATGTACGCTTCCTCCAGAGACCTGAACCAAGCGCTGGTCTTGACCATGTTGCCTGCGGTAATTCATACGAACTTAACGGTGTATGGAGTTTGCAACCATCTGAAATAGACGGCTATGTTCCAACCTGTGTTTGGACTGTTGGTGAAAAACCGCATCCAAGTGCACAAGTAACATGGACTAACACACCTCACGACAGCATAGTTGAACCTGTTCAGGTAAGTGACTATGGTATCTACACCTTTATAGTAAGGGAAATCAATACAATGGGTGATGCATCTACCTGCTTCGGTCGCGATACCGTAACGGTAGAATTTATGGAAATACCAAATGTTAACGCTGGTCAGGACTTCGCAGTCTGCGGTCTCGACTTCCAGTTGCACGCTATTAGCTCGCATGTTGAGGGCGACAGCATAACCGGACAATGGACCAGTGTGACAGGTGGTGGAACAACTACATTCACCGACCGCTACGATCCGAATACTACAGGTCACTATTCTGCATACGGACCAGCAATCTTCCGCTGGGTTGAAACCAACCATCCTCACATCCAAACCGAAAATGAGGAAACTTGTTCGGCAGACGATGAGGTAGAAGTAACATTCTATGAGGTTCCATCGGCAGTAATAAGCATGAACGAAGGCGATACAGCTGTCTGCGGTCTTACCTTCTCGTATCTGCGTGCTGAAAACCCAGGTGACGGTATAGCCGGTTTCTGGTACGAAGTTAACCCATCTACACAGTTCGGTCCAAGTAATGCAACTGTAAACAGCACCATAACTGATGTTACAGTTTCGAGCTACGGTCCACATGACTTCTACTGGATTGAATATACTGGACCAGAAGACGATCAGCGTTTCTGCAAGGATACTGCAGGTCCATGGACAGTAACTTTCCTTGAGCAGCCAAATGCACAGATAAGGGATGAAGAAATTACTTTCTGCGCATACGACGGACAGCTACATGTAGATTTCAATGGTGTAGGTGTTGGACGTTGGTCAACAAATGCTGCTTCTACAGTGCTTACTTTTGATGATCGTTCAGATCCAAACACATTGATACATACTACGGTTCTTAACAGTGGCAACTATGCAAATCCATACTTTGAGATTTACTGGACAGTACAGAATACAGAATATTGTACCGACAAGGATACTGTAAAAGTTATATTCGCAGCAGTTCCATCAGACTCTATCAAGGTAATTCCTCCTAAGTGCTTCGGCAGTCCGGCAATACTTACCGCATACGAGGATAGCCTTGCAGTATATGACTGGGAATTGGGCAATGGTTTCATCGATACTACTTACGTGAACGCAGCTAGTGGTGAATACCGCGCATTAGTTCACTGGGAAGATAGAGAAACAAGCCATGTTATCGGTCTTACAACAACCAACTACTGGGGTTGCCAGTCGAACATAGGCAGGGCAATAATTGAAGAGCCTGAACGTCCTGAATACAACTTCCGCATCATCGGCGATACCTGTGCTCTCGGCAGAGGCGGTATTGAATTCCTTGACACTACGGGATTGTTCTCATTCTTCTGGGTTAACGATACAGTAGGCCCAACAATAACAAATCCTGCTATGGGTTATGCAATTACCGACTTCCATATCTACAATTTGCCGGCAGGCACATATACTAATTCTGTTCGCTCTGACTACCAGACATTCAACCGTGAATATATGTCGAGCTACCAGCAGTATTTCAACAATGACATTTACTGCCACGACTATCCAGAAATTGAAATTGGTACTATTGGTATGATCGAAGCAGCAATTGCAATATCATCAACGGGAAGCCTAGTAGCTCCAGAAGCTAGAGTTACATTTGTTAATTCGACCAACTACGACAATATCAGAAACAAGATTTGTGAATGGCACTTTGGTGACGGTATAATCGAAAAGAATTGTGATGAACTTGTTGAACATATCTATACCGAAGCTACTGAGCCAGGCAAATGCTATGAACCGTTCCTGATCGTTATGAATCGTGACATTCAGGCTTGCCGCGATACAGCATACGCCGACTTGGTATGTGTTGAAAAGGAAAGCAGCCTTGATGTTCCGAACATCTTCTCGCCTAATGGTGATGGCCTCAACGACTACTTCCAAGTAAATGCACAGACATTGGAAACCTTCCATGGTAAGATCCTCAACCGCTACGGTCGCGTAGTATTCGAATGGACTGACTGGGAGAACGAAGATGCTGGATGGGATGGACGTTTGAATGGTTCTACCAAGGCAACTCCGGGCGTGTACTACTACATCATTAGTGCTGTTGGCAACGATGGACATGAGTACAACGAAGAAGGTTTCTTGAACTTAGTAAGATAATCGACTTTATTAAAAAAGGGAATGGGGCTACTCATTCCCTTTTTTTGTTTTTTATGGTAGAAGGTATATTTGTAGAATTTTTGTCGTTTTTTGATGCGATTGATATGAGTAGCGATGGTAAAAATGTCCACTAAATCATAAATTTAGCGTTTAAAAGGTATTTTTATTGCTGTAAACTCATTATAAATCAACGCAATAAAAAATTTTTTATTTTTTTTTGATTTCTCAGGCAACGAAATGGCCTTTAAAATTGTCATATAGGTGTAATGGGCGATAACGAGAAACTGATAAGGAAGTGTCAGCAGAAGTCGCGAAAGGCTTTTGAAGAGCTTTACAAGAAGTTCTCGCCATTCGTTTACGGGATTTGCTTGCGATATGCAAAGAACAGAGACGAGGCCCAGGACATTCTTCAGGATTGCTTCATAAAGCTTATGGACAGGATTGGAGATTATAGGTTTGAAGGTTCTTTTGAAGGCTGGTTGCAAAGGATGGTTGTCAACGAATCGTTGAACTATCTGAAAGTTAGCAAAAATTCATTTTCAGAAATTGATGAAGAGGATGCCGATGCTGAAGATGATAGTGCTGACATAGTTTCGGATATTACGGCGAAGGAATTGATAGACATTATTTCGAAACTTCCCGATGGATACAGGACAATTTTCAACATGTATGTCGTCGAGGGGTATCAGCACACCGAAATTGCTGAAATCTTGAATATCACCGAATCGACAAGCCGCTCGCAACTGAAGAAAGCAAGAGAACAACTGATATTTTTAATTAGAAAAGAATATAAAGAACGATGAACGAATTTGACAAGATATTAAAGCAGAAGCTGGAAGGCTACACCGAAACGCCACCGCCAGAGGTGTTCAAGAATGTCAGCAGGCATTTCCCGAAGCGGACTGCTGCCGAATTTTTCTCAGCCTACAAATACCATCTCATTGCAGCAGTTGCCGCAATAGGTGTCGTGACGGCTGTAATAATCGCTTATCTACCGTCAAATGAAGAACCAACCACAACCACGGCAAGTAATCCTCAAACCGAAAATATTACTCCTGATGCATCCGATACAAAGGTGTCGGAAAATTTGGCATATACCGAATCCAATGCAACTAATGCAACTTCTACAGAACTGACTTTCGAGGCGAAGAGTTCAGAACCTACACCACAATCCGAACCTAGGATTGACGCACTTAACTTAAATGATACAACAATATGCGGCAACGAGCTTTGTATAGACGGCATCGACATTGCCAAAGTGAAAGCATCCGAGGGATTGGTATTGACCAAATTGGCATCAGGAGTTAAAATAAACAGCAAGTCGTATGGCGTTCATGAATTATCGCTCGCCGGTGGCAGCAGTGTTAAAATAACCTTTGTCGAGGCAGAAAAACTTGTGGCCTCGGTTGCCCAGTCTGACCTATGCTACGGTGAAAAACTAGTTGTCAATACGTCTGGTGCTTCATCGCTAAAATGGAACGACGATTATTATGCAGTTGCCAAGCTTAATAGTAGTAAGTATGAATTGTCGGGTCTTCACACAGGCAAAAACAGTATCGCCATTACTACAGGAGAAGGCAGATGTGCATCAAAGGTAATGTTTGATGTAAATGTTGCCGATAGGTTAAACTATAAGGTAAGCACAAAGGCAAATTATTGTTCGGGCAAGAATGGCGAACTCACCATAACATCCGACAGCAAAATAAACTACTGTAAAATCAATGGATCCGAAATCTCACGCAATAGTACATTTACAGGATTGAACGCTGGCATATACATGGTAGAAATCAACTATGCTAGCTCGTGTACGGCATACGATACGATATTGGTGAAGGACAAAACTAATCTCAATGCCTTCTTTGAGAGTACTAAGGATGCATTCAACGAAAAGGCATATACCTTCCGCAACTATACTCGCCTCGACGATTCAGAAAATACTCAGAATGTTGATTTTGAGTGGCGTGTGGATGGTGTAGTGATGTCAACAGACTATAATTTCGATTATGAGTTCCAGAGCAACGGTAAATATAAGATTGAGCTTGTTGCCCGTATAGGTGACTGCGAAAGTACATATTCTGAAACAATAGGAGTGATGTCGAGCGACTTCAAGATCCCGAATGTATTTACTCCGAACGGCGATGGAATAGGCGATGAATTCACAATAATATACAATGGCACGCTGCTCGATTATGATCTATCGATATATACCAAGTCCGGACAGTTGGTTTTCCATAGCCAGCGTATCGACGACTACTGGAACGGAAAGTTGAGTGGAAACAACGATGCTTCGGAAGGTGTATATTTCTATGTGATTACTGCAACAGGAGAAAACAACGAGAAGCTAACCCAAAAGGGTACGGTTCAATTGATCAGACGATAATTCCGTATTTAGGTGACCATATATGAAATGAGAGTAGAGAACTAGATTTAATCCTAGTCCGAATTAAGAGGCAGAGCGAAAGCTCTGCCAATTTTTATATTGTAGCTGGTTTCACTTGAAGATTCTACGACACCTTTGGCTGCTGTTTGATATAAATGTTTTTTTCATTTTTATTTGTACATTATCAAATAATATGGTAACTTTGTTTTCGCCGTTGGCATTTACTCGGAAAGTATTTACGTATGGACAAAATTACGATAATAGTAATGATTCTTGGTGGCCTGATATTTTTCAGTCACCTGCTTAACAAGCTTTTTGAAAAGACAAAGATACCCAATGTCCTTATTCTAATCACCATCGGCATCGTTGCTGGATTCTTTGTCGATAGCAATATTTTTTTCGGAGAAGTTGGACGAGTATTTACCACTATAACGTTGATAATAATATTGTTTGAAAGTGGTGTAGGGTTGAAGCTACAAGACTTGAAAGCCTCCATACTTTCGGCTACATTGGTTACTATAATCAACTTTGTCCTAACTGTAGGAATTGTTGTTGCTGTAACAATGTGGCTGGCCGATTTTGAATTTATGCCTGCACTTTTTCTCGGATCGATATTGGGAGGAACATCGTCGGCTGTTGTAATACCAATGGTACGGCAGCTTAAAATGGGACAAAAGGCAGGAACCGTGCTTCTACTAGAATCGGCATTTACCGATGTACTATGTCTTGTTGTCGGTCTGGCTGTGCTTGAAAGCATGAAGGCTGGAGATCTCAAGACTACGGTAATTCTCGGCAGTATGGCAAAATCTTTTCTACTTGCAATTTTGCTTGGTCTGTTAGGCGGAATCGTATGGAGCATACTTCTAAAGTGGATACGTGGAGTTAAGAATTCGATGTTTACCACTTTGGCTCTTGTATTTATCATATATGGCAGCGCCGAAATGTTTAATCTCAACGGTGGAATAGCTGCCTTGTCGTTTGGGATAGTGCTTGGCAACTCTGAATTTATTGACAAGTCAAAATTGTGGAATAAGATTTTCAGGGTGGAAACAGCAAAGCTTAATGAAAATGAGAAGAACTTTTTCTCGGAGATTGTATTTGTGTTGCAAACATACTTCTTTGTATATATAGGAATGGTAATCGAATTTGGAAGCCCTATGATATATTTGATATCAATCGCAATAGTATGTCTGGTTATAATTACAAGAATACCAACGACAAGGTTGTTTGTGAGAAAGGATTGTTCCTCAGAGGACAAACTGCTGATGTCGATAATGATGCCAAAAGGTCTTGTGCCTGCAATCTTAGCTTCGATTCCGTTGCACGAAGGTCTCCAGTACGGACAGCAGATTGCGGAATTCGGCTATGCAGTTGTGTTGACAAGCATAGTATTTTGCAGTTTGCTAATAATAATACTTGGCAGAGGCCGCTCGTCTAAACGTAAAGATGATAAGCGGAAAATGGAAATGTCTGATAATTTGGATTTTCTTCCAATTCAAACACAATCGATAGATGATAGTACAAAAGAAACAACAGAAACATAACAGCTACACGAGCCGGATAACAATTAAGTCGCTCGAAGGTGGAGGAAAGCATATCTTTGTGCAATGTACGGTGTTCGGACAAAAGCATTATATGCTCATTGATACTGGAAGTTCTAATACAGTTTTCGACGACAGCGCAGAACTGTTTGCTGGCATTCGCCTGCACCAAATAAAGGACAATGGGAAAAACTTCAGTCTAAATGCCAACATAAGCAATGTAAAAGTCGGCAGAATCGAGAATTTTGCAATCGGCGGTCTGGTAGTAAATATAAATCGCGGTGTATTTATCAGCCTTGAATGTATCAATACTCTCTACGAAGCAATGATTGGACGGAAGATAATAGGCATACTAGGTAGCGACTTTCTTAAAAAGTACAAGGCTGTGATTGATTTTGGCGCAGGCAAAATGACGTTGAAAAAATAATCTGAGGTAGCCATATAGATGCTATAAAAAGGATTTAAGTTTAATTTTTCAGATTGTTAAACGGCGTTTTGTCCTAAGGTCGCGGAATTATTTGGAATAATAAATTGGTTTCGCTGTTTGTTAAAAATAGTCAGTGGGGACAAGGCATCCATTTCATTTTTTATTACATATTTTTCACTGATTTATACCGAAAAAAAATAAAAAAAATAATGTGTCTTTCTTTTTGAAAAAAACACTATATTTGCGACCTTAAAAATTTTGTGTAAACTTAGTAAAAATTTAGTAAAAATGCGTAACAGAGGAGCGATTATTTTATTGTCGGTACTGCTTGCAATCATCAGCTTGTACTACCTCTCGTTCACCTTTGCGGTAAATAAGGTGGAGAAGGATGCAGAAAAATACGCGCAAAGTCAAGTGGATGAAAGTATTACTGGTATTGGACGTGACACTTTGTGTGAATTGAAGAAAAAGGAATATCTTGATTCGGTTGACAATGAAAATGTATGGTTGGGTTACACCTACAAGGAATGTAAGGAAAGAGAATTGAATCTAGGATTGGATCTTAGGGGCGGTATGAATATTTCTTTGGAAATTTCTGCCGAGGATGTAATAATGTCTCTTACAAATAGAAATGGACGCAACAGTAAGGAATTGAAAGATGCCCTTGAAAATGCTAGAAAGCAGAAGTCAGATCAGACAGGAACAAATTTCATTGAAACATTTGGTAAGGCATACGAAGATTTATCTGCTGCGAATAAGCCGGCATTGGCTCAGCTTTTTGCATCTTCATCAAACAAGGATAAGATAAATAACAAGTCTACGAATGCAGAAGTTATTGATTACTTGACAAAAGAGTACGATGCTGCTATAGAAAACGCATACGATGTTATCAATAAGCGTATCGACCAGTTTGGTGTAGTTCAGCCGAATATCCAGAGAGATGTTGCTGTAAAGGGTGTTTTCCATATAGAACTTCCTGGTATCAAGGATCCTGAGCGTGTTGAAAAACTTTTGAAACAAGCTGCTGTACTTGAATTCTGGGAGACATGTGAACGTTCTGAGATTGATAAGTTATTGGAAGATGCTTATCGTATTATTGATAAGAAAGTAAATGAGGAAGGCAGGTACAATTTTTCAACAAGCGAGGCTATAGAAAAGAGTGTTAATGAAAAGGCTCAAGCTTCTGGACCTGTTGTAGGTTATGTAAAAAAAGCTAACAAGGATATCCTTTCAAAATATTTAGAAAATGATGAAATAAGGAATCTTTTCAATGGCAAATTGGTTCTTGCATGGAGTTTCAAGGAGTCGAAGGAAGCAAGCGGATACTATGAACTTATAGCATTGAAACCTTCAAAGGATGGTAAGGCTGTTCTTGGTGGAGATGTTATTACCGATGCTCGTCAGGAATTTGGTCAGGATAGGGCAACTGCTGAAGTAACCATGGCAATGAATTCTAATGGTACGAATGAATGGGCAAGAATAACAAGAAATAACATCGGTAGATCAATAGCAATTGTTCTCGATGGTGCTGTTTATTCATGGCCAAGAGTAAACGATGAAATAAAGGGTGGTCGTTCCCAGATTACAGGTGATTTTACTTTGGAAGAGGCTACCGACTTGGCAAACGTACTCAAGGCTGGTAAGATGAGCGCTCCTGCAAGAATACTTTCGAAGGAAGTTGTTGGTCCGTCTCTTGGTCAGAAAGCTATTAATTCGGGTATGTTCTCGTTTATCATAGCTTTTATCCTTGTCCTTCTGTACATGATATTCTACTACAACAAGGCTGGTTTGGTAGCAAATGTAGCTTTAATATTCAACCTCTTCCTGATATTCGGTGTTATGGCGGCACTTGGTGCAACATTGACACTTCCAGGTATTGCAGGTTTGGTTCTTACAATAGGTATGTCTGTAGATGCTAACGTTCTTATTTATGAACGTATACGTGAAGAAATGAGATCGGGCAAGATTGTTAAGTCGGCAGTGGCTGATGGTTATAAGAACGCTTACTCAGCTATTTTGGACTCCAACATCACCACAATACTTATAGGTATTGTTCTTGCTTACTTCGGTGTTGGTCCAGTTAGAGGTTTCGCAACAACTCTTATTATAGGTATTCTCACTTCTTTGTTCACCGCTATCTTTATCACAAGACTTATCTTCACAAGTATGCTCAACAGGGAGAGAAAGATTACCTTGGGCAACAAGCTTACAAATAATGCATTTACAAATCTGCATTTCGATTTCTTGAAGGGTAGCAAGGTTGCTTTCATAATATCTGGCTCTTTGATTGTAATAAGTATCATATCGTTTGCAATCAACGGTTTGAAGCAGGGTATCGATTTTACTGGTGGACGTAATTATGTTGTTAAGTTTGACGAGGCAGTTGAGCCTGAAAAAGTAGCTGACGCATTGGAGCCTGTATTCAAAGATCGTCCAATTGTAAAAACTTTCGGAGAAGGTAATCAGGTTAAAATTACAACTCAGTTTAACATCGATAAGATAAAGGACTCTACAGCAAATGAAGAAGTCGACAGATTGTTGTATGAAGGTTTGCACAAGGCTAAATTATTGCCGGAAAAGGTTGACCAAAATACATTCTATAATAAATATAGGCAAACTTCACAACTTGTTGGTCCTACAGTTGCCGACGATATCAAGGTTAAATCAATCATCGCAATATTGTTAGGTCTTGTTGTTATGTTCCTCTACATTCTTCTTAGATTTAGAAAATGGCAGTACTCTCTCGGTGCTTCGGTTGCATTGATACACGATGTTGTGATAACGCTGGGACTTTTCTCGCTGCTCTACGCAATAATGCCGTTCAACATGGAAATCGACCAGGCATTCATCGCAGCAATCCTTACAATTGTAGGTTACTCAATCAACGATACCGTGGTTATTTTCGACCGTATAAGGGAGTTCTTGGGCTTGTATCCAAATCGCGAGAGAAGGTCGGTTGTAAATTCGGCAATCAACAGTACGGTTGGACGTACAATAAATACGTCAATGACTACCTTGGTGGTACTTCTGGCAATCTTCATCTTCGGTGGCGAATCAATTAGAGGTTTCTGCTTCGCATTGCTGATAGGTGTTGTTGTAGGTACGTACTCGTCAATATTCATAGCGTCACCGATTGCTCACTTCTTTATTTCAAAAGGTAAAAAAGGAAAATAAAAATTCATTGTAAAAAAGGCTGACAATCAGCCTTTTTTACTTAATATTATTTAAATAGAATATGAAAAAACATGCATTATTAATTATTGGGTTGGTAATATCCTTGTGTGGATTTTCGCAGAAAGTAACCCATCAAACAAAAACTGCAAAAGATGCCAACGGTTATAGTTACGAATATGTAGAAAATGATCCTTCTGGAACAAGAATCTACACGTTGGATAATGGGCTTAAAATTTATCTCGCAGTAAATAAGGACGAACCTAGAATTCAAACCTATATTGCTGTAAGGGCTGGAGCCAAGAACGATCCGCGTGAAACAACAGGTCTTGCGCACTATTTTGAGCACATGATGTTCAAGGGGTCAACAAAGATTGGAACAAAGGATTGGGAAAAAGAAAGTGTTTTGATTCAAGCTATAAGCGATAAGTTTGAAGAACATGCAAAAGAATCGAATCCAGAAAAGAAAGCCAAGATATATGCACAGATAGACAGTCTTTCGCAGCTTGCATCGCAATATGCAATTGCCAACGAGTACGATAAGATTTGTTCTATTCTCGGTGCAACTGGCACAAATGCGTGGACTTCGTACGAAGAGACCGTATATGTAAACGAAATTCCGTCTAATGAAGTCGACCGTTGGGCAAAGGTAGAAAGTGAAAGATTCGAGAACCTTGTTCTTCGTCTATTCCACACCGAACTCGAAACCATATTCGAGGAATTCAACATGAATCAGGATCGTGATGGTCGCCGAATGAGCAATTCGATTTTTGCAAAACTCTTCAAGAGCCATCCGTACGGAACCGCTATTATAGGTAAGGGCGAACATTTGAAAAATCCGTCAATGGCAAATGTAATGAAGTTTAAGGCAAACTATTATGTGCCTAATAATATTGCTATATGTATGTCCGGTGATCTTGATTTTGAGAAGACTGTGAAGACAATTGATAAATATTGGGGCCACATGAAAGCAAATCCTAATATCCCTAAATTTACATATACGCCCGAGAAGGATAGAACTTCGGTCGAGACAATTGAAATACACGGACCCGAAGCAGAAAATGTTTGCGTAGTATGGCGTTCGCAGGGCAATAAATCACAGGAAGCTAAGTATCTCTCGATGATTGGTCAAATACTTTACAATGGCAAGGCTGGTCTTATGGATCTTGATCTAAATACCGCACAGAAAGTTATGGGTGCATACGCATACGGATATGCCCTGAACGACTACGGAATGTTCGAAATGGTGGGTATGCCGCGCGATGGGCAAAGCCTTGATGAAGTTAAGGACTTGCTCATGGCAGAAATAGCCAAGATTAAGAAAGGTGAATTTGATGAATGGCTGCTCGAAGCTATCGTCAATGAGATGAAGCTCGACCAGATTAAGCACATTGAAGGAAATGCAATTGCTCATTCGTTTGTAAGTGCATTCATATCACAAACCCCATGGGAAGAAGAAATTTTCGATATTGAGAATTATGAAAAGATGACTAAAAAGGATATTGTGAAGTTTGCAAAATCATTCTTTAAGGACAATTACCTTGTTGCATATAAGAGAATTGGTGAGCCTGACAATGTAATGCACGTTGACAAGCCTGCAATAACTCATCTTAATATCGATCGTACTAGCGAATCAAAATTTGTAACAGAATTGAAAAAGGCAACACCAGAAACAATTAATCCAGAATTTGTAAACTATAATGATAAGATTAAGACTCAGGATCTTGCCAAAAATCTAAAGCTGAATTATATAAAGAATGAGACCAACGACCTGTTCTCGCTATACTATATTCTCGACATGGGCAAGGACAACGACAAAAAATTGGCGCTTGCAATTAACTATTTGAATTATTTGGGAACTACCAACAAGACTGTAGATGATTTGCAGAAAGAATGGTACAGATTGGGTTGCAACTTTAGTGTAAGCAGTGGAAACGACAGATGTTATGTTTATGTAAGTGGACTCGATTCAAACCTCGAAACGGCAATGAAGCTGATGGAGGAGATTCTTGCAAACGTAAAGTCCGACAAAGCTGTTTACGATGAATATGTAAATAGTATCCTGAAGGAGCGCTCGAACAGCAAATTAAACAAGAACGTTATACTCAGTGGTCTTGTTGCTCGTTCACAGTATGGAGAAAACTCGCGTTTTACCAACAACTTCAGCGAGGAAGAACTAAAATCGATAGATCCTGAAGAACTTACCAATATAATAAAAGGTATGCTTGGCTATAAGCATCAGATATTCTATTACGGTCCACGAAGGATGGACGATGTAGCAAAAGTGATAAAGGAAAATCACAACGTATCAGGAAATTATAAGGATTATCCTGAAACAAGTAAGTATGTGGAACGCGAATACGATAAGCCGCAGGTTCTATTTGTTGATTATCCGATGACGCAGGTTTTCATTGAGCTTGTATCTAAGGATGTCAAGTTCGACAAGTCGCTTATGCCAATTTCGGCAATGTTTAATGAATATTATGGTGGTTCTATGTCAAGCATAGTATTTCAGGAAATTAGGGAAGCCAAGAGTTTGGCGTATGGTTGCTATGCAGGTTACAGCCAGGCAAGAAAATCCGATAATTCCAACTATGTTATAGGCTATCTAAGTACTCAGCCTGATAAGATTAAGGAGGCTCTTGAGGCTCTTACCGAACTAATGAACGAACTGAAGCAGTCTCCAGAATCATTTGAGACAAGCCGTCAGGCAATAATAAGCCAGATTAATACCGAAAGAATTATAAAGAGCGGTATTTTCTGGAATTACCTTGCAAACATGGAGCGCGGAATAGCCAACGATTATCGTCAGAGTATTTATGAACAGGTAAAGAATTTTACGCTTGAAGATGTGACAAAATTCTTTGATGAACACATAAAAGGCAAGACTTACGATATCATGATTGTAGGTCCTAAGGAGAAAGTTGACTTCAATTTGCTGAAAAATTATGGAAATATTAAGGAACTTTCCGTAGATGAGGTGTTTATGTACTAAGATCCTAATATGGTACTAATATACTGATTAATATGACGAAATAATGGGTGTTGTAGGGCAACGCCCATTATTTCGTTAAGGTGCAAAATTATTAACTAACATTTTTTCAAAAAAAAAGTTAATAAAAATAATCATGTTAAAAAATAAACTTATCTTTGCGCCTTGTAAATGAATTAAAGATTTAATTAATTATTGTATAACTTAAAATTTTAGAACAATGAAAAACTTTAAAATTGCTATGATTTTGGTTGCTGCTGTTGCATTTTTCTGCAGCTGCGGTGAAAAAACTGTTACAGTAACTATGACAGAAAATAATGGAGTAGTTACTTACGACCTTGCTTCTGCAAACTCTCTCCCAGTTTCTTTTACTTGCGACGTTAAGGCTGACGCTGGTATTAAGGCTATCGAACTTTCAAAAACTATCATGAATGGCGAAGAAGTTGTTAAAACTGAAGCTTATGAATTCGAAAATCCTGAATATGAAGGCTTGGCTGATTACTCATTCCCATGGAATGACACCTTGTTGAAGGCAGAACTTGCTGCAGGTTATACTGTAGAATACAAAGTAGCTGCTACTGATAAGAAAGACACTAAGGAATCATACGAATATGTTATCAATGTAGTTTACTCAGCTACTCCTCTCTCAGCTAACTGGAGCGAAATTATCTACTTGGCTCGTCCTTCAATGACTGGCTATGCACAGGTTGGTAACACTCCTGTTAATCAATCAGAAAACACAACTATCGGTGTTAAGATAACCAACACTAATACTTCAACTGAAACTAGGATTGAAACCACTGCAAACTGCGAAGGTTTTGTAGTTGTTACTACTGACGAATTTGATTCAGCTGAAGCTTTAGCAGAAGCATACGCTGCTGGTACTGCTGAAACTTTCTTGTTACTTCCATTTGATTACCATTCAAAAGCATACGCTGAAAAGAACTTCATCGCAAAGGTTGACAACGCATACGTATTGGTAAAATACGCTTCAGGTGACGTTTGCCCTAACGGATGGAATGGTATCGCAGGTAACGTATATGGTTTCAAGTACAAAAAGGCTGAAACTACTCCAGTTGCTGCAAAGTAATTTGAACACTGTTTAAACTTTATAAGAGGTTCACAAATGTGAGCCTCTTTTTTTGTGTGTTTAAGAAAGCTTTTGAAATACAAAGATAGTGGGCAAAAAATATTTAAGAAACTTATTGTAGATAAGAAAGAAAGGTGTATATTTGCGCAGAATTTTTGTCACAAACATATTATATCTTTGTGACAAATATATTTATATATGATGAAAGAGAACGTAAAGGAAAATATCGAAAATAGAATCAAGAAAAAAGGCAGAGGTTTGTTGTATGTCAATTCAGATTTCGCCGATTTGGGTTCTCCAGATGCCGTGCGTCAAGCATTGCAGCGAATACAGAAGGAAGGTATGATAATACGCATATTCAGGGGCATATACAGCTATCCCAAAATTGATACAAAATTAGGATTGGGTATTATATCTCCTTCTATGTGGGACATAGCCAATGCTATGGCACGCCGTGACAATGCCAAAATTATTCCTACCGCGTCTTTTGCATTGAACCAATTAGGTCTTTCCACTCAAGTACCTGCAAATGCAGTGTTCTATACAAGTGGTTCTTCACGTAGGGTAAAAATAGGTTCGGGTCGTGGAATTATGTTTATCCATACTTCGGACAACAAGATGCTATCGTTCAAGTCCTATCTTATGCTTCTCATAACGCTATCAATGCGCGAAATTGGGGAAGAATACCTTAACGACAAGCACCTCGACATAATAAGAGGTTTCTTGTCGCATGTTACAAAAACTGACTACAATCACGATATAAAATTAATGCCTATATGGATTCAGCAAAAACTTTATTCAATATGAAATACACACAATTAAATGCAAATCAACAAAAACTGCTTATAGGTCAAGTGGTTGATTTGACAAACCTGCATTACGACATCATTGAGAAAGACTGGTGGGTTACACAAGTGCTACGGGCAGTTTTTTCGTTGCCATACGCCGAACACCTATCGTTCAAAGGTGGTACAAGTTTGAGCAAATGCTGGCATCTGATTGAACGTTTCTCGGAAGACATCGACATAGCAGTGTCGCGTGATTTCTTAGGCTACGGAGGCACACTCTCTCGGACACAAATAAGCGACAAACTACGTCGTGCAGCATGCTCGTTTGTAAGAGAAAGGATGCAGTTTGATTTGCGAGATGCACTTATAAAACAAGGTATTGCAGAGGATAAATTCAATGTAACAGTAAACATAACGCCAGTAAGTACAACCGACCCCGAAACCATAATAGTAGAGTACGGCTCGGCTTTGCCCGAAAGTCCATATATACGACATTCTGTCCTTATTGAGGTAAGTGGGCGTTCGATGCAACAACCTGTCAAATGCGAGTCTATAAACTCACTCATCGACCAATACCTACCACAAACAGTTGTAGCGGAAAAATCTTTCTCTATTCCCAATGTGGTAACACCAGAACGTACATTCCTTGAGAAAATCTTCCTCCTGCACGAAGAATTTCACAAGCCACAATCTGAAATACGAACCAACCGAATGTCAAGGCATCTATACGACATTGCCACAATGATGAAATCAGGTATTGACCATAATGCTCTTGATAACGAAGAACTTTACCGTTCAATAATTGAACATAGGCGTTGCTTTATCAATCTCAAGGATTTTGACTACGATGCGCTTTATCCTGCCACATTGACAATAGTTCCACCAGACTCTGTTGTAGATCTGTGGCAAAAAGACTATACAAAGATGCAACAGTCTATGATATATGGCGAAGTTCCAACCTTCAAGGAAATAATGTCGGCTTTGAATAGTTTACAACAGAGAGTTAGAAAACTGCCGTATAGAAAAAACACAGATTGATTAAATCATTGATTTTACACATGAAACACTAATAAAAATCTCTTATCTTTGCACAGGAAAAACAAAGTATTATGGCAGTAGAAATACCGACACGCCTATTTACGGCTGGAATACAGGAGTTTGAGAGAATCAGAACCGATGGAAGAATCTATATAGACAAGACAGACCTTATCTATAAGATGACGCACGAATCACAATTCGTCTTCCTGAGCCGTCCGCGCAGATTCGGCAAGACTTTGCTTTGTACCACTCTGGAGAGTTATTTCCAAGGACGCAAAGATTTATTTAAAGGATTGGCAATTGATAAACTGGAAACGGAATGGAAGAAATATCCGGTGCTGCACTTCGACTTGAGCCAGTGTAAAAACAAGGCGGATATACAAGGTGTCATCCGTGAATTGGAGTGGCAATTGAACCAATATGAAGGAATTTATGGACGTGATGAAGCATGTGTTTCTCCTGGCGAACGGTTCAAAAGTCTGCTCGTAAATGCCAGCGAACAAACAGGGCTCAAATGTGTTGTCATTCTCGACGAATATGATGCACCACTGCTTGATGTACTCAATCAACCAGAAAAACTTGCCGAGGTACGCAAGATTATGCAGGAATTTTACCAGCCTCTGAAGGCTTGCGAGAGATATGAACATTTCGTTTTCATTACGGGCATAACAAAATTTTCGCAACTTTCCATATTCTCTACGCTTAACAATATCACAAACATAACAATGCTGCCGCAGTACTCTGCAATTTGCGGTATCACAGTGAACGAAGCGCTGGATGTGTTCAGACCAGACATTCAGGTGCTTGCCGATACCTACAAGTGTTCGTACAACGAGATGGTTGACAAGCTGAAGGCAAAGTACGACGGATACAATTTTTCAATGAAATCGCCCGATGTGTTTAATCCGTTTAGTTTGACTATGGCGTTGAAAAACAGGATGATTGACTCTTATTGGTTTGGAAGCGGCACACCGACATATCTTTTCGAGCAGATGAAGCGGTTCAATACCAATGTGCTGTCGTTGGAAAAGAATATGGCATCGGCATCCGACTTTGATGTACCAACCGAGAATATGAATACGGCACTACCATTGCTCTATCAATCAGGGTATCTGACTATAAAGGGCTATGATTTTGATACTAATCAGTATTTGCTCGACTTCCCCAATGCAGAAGTCCGTACTGGATTTATGCAGAACCTGTTGCCTGTAATTGTTGAAGACGCAAACGTAATGTTTGCAAATAATACAGTAGCAAACATATATACATCGCTAAAGAAAAATGACGTCAACAGTATGATGCAGTACCTGAAATCGTACATTGCCTCCATCCCATATCTCGAACACGGTCGTCACGAACTTGGCAACCTTACAACTTTCGAGGCTTTCTACGAGACGATATTGTATGTCGTTTTCTCGATGATGAGCAAATATGTATACACGCAGGTAAAGTCGGCTAACGGTCGTTCGGATATTGTCATGTTTGTGGGCGATACTGCATACGTTTTCGAACTGAAGATAAACGGCACAGCCCGTGAAGCCCTTGACCAGATAAACAGTAACGGCTATATGGTGCCATACGAAGCAGGAGACAGGAATGTCGTGAAGGTTGGTGTGGCATTCTCGAAAGAAGAAAGAAACATTACCGATTGGATTATGGAATAAAAAAAAGAGGCATTCGCCTCTTTTTTTTATTCCATAATTCTTAATTAAATCTCATCTGAAGATATAGCTTTCAGTCCTGGCAACTCCTTGCCTTCGATGTACTCGAGCAAAGCACCGCCTGCTGTAGAAGCATAGCTGATCTTCTCGCTGAGGTTGAACTTATTGAGTGCTGCAATGCTGTCACCACCACCGACGAGGGTAAATGCGCCAAGTTCGGTAGCACGGCAAACTGCCAATGCAACCTTCATTGTACCATTGCTGAAGTGTTCCATCTCAAATACGCCCATAGGACCGTTCCAAAGGATGGTCTTAGAATTTTCAATAACTTCGGTGTAACGCTGTATTGTCTTCACACCCATATCCATGCCTTCCCAGCCGTCAGGAACATTGCGAACGTCGGCCATGTGAATGTTGGCTTCGTTGTCGAACTTGTCACCAATCATGCAGTCCACTGGCAAATAAAGGTTTACGTTCAATTTCTTAGCCATATCGAGAATTTCGTTTGCAATAGGAATACAATCGTCCTCGGCAAGCGAACGTCCAATATTTCCGCCCATAGCCTTGATGAAAGTGTAGGAAATACCGCCACCGACAATAAGATTGTCAACCTTGGTTATCAACGACTTGATAATGTCAATCTTAGTTGAAATCTTTGAGCCTCCAACGATTGCTGTAACAGGCTTTTCGCCAGTGGTAAGCACCTTGTTTATGTTGTTGACCTCGTTTTCAACCAAGTAGCCGAGCATTTTGTCCTTCGGGAAGTATTTTGCAACATAGTATGTCGAAGCATGTGCTCGGTGAGCAGTACCAAAGGCATCGTTTACGTAGCAGTCGCCATACGAAGCAAGGGTCTTTACAAACTCCTTCTGCGATTCCTTTATGGCAGCCTTTGCAGCTTTCTTTTCCTCGTCTGTAACATCGTCGGCCAATCCACGTGGCTTGCCTTCCTCTTCGGCATAGAAGCGAAGATTTTCAAGCAGAAGAACTTCACCAGACTTCAGTGCGGCAGCTTGTGCCTGAGCCTTCTGGCAGTCGTCGGCAAACTGTACTGGAACACCAAGGCATTCGCTTACGTGCTTAACAATGTGCTTGAGCGAGAACTTATTGTCAACTTTCTTGGGACGGCCAAGATGCGACATTATTATTACAGCACCACCGTCTTTTAGAATCTTCTTGATGGTCGGTACTTCGCAAACTATACGAGTATCATCGGTAATGTTGAAGTTCTCGTCCAGCGGAACATTGAAGTCAACACGCAACAAAACTTTTCTCCCATTGAAGTTGTACTTGTCGATTGTGTATCCGTCCTTCGGTGCTTCGTCGGTGTGAACGACCTTGCGCTCAGCCTTCTCGACGAGTTTTCCGCCTTCGAGGAAGAACATTCCACCTTCGAGACCATAGCGTAAAATTGCAGCCTTTGTGTCGTCTCCATCTACTATAGTTTTAAGTCCGTTGGCAGTGCCACGAGCAGCAGCGAGAGCGGTCTTGTAGGTTCCGTATGCAAAATGCGGCATTTCGGTGTGGCCCAAAGTGCCGTTCCAAACGAAAGTCTTTGCACCTTCAATCTTTTCGGCAAAAATATCTACAGTCTTTACACCGATGTCCATGATGAAGCGTCCTTCTGGGATTTCATCTACCTTAACATGTTCAATGTTTGAATTGTTTTCGGGTTTGTCGGCAACGTAGCAATCGACAGGCATACAGATTTTACCAGCGAATTTTGCAAGGATGTCCTTAGCTTTTGAGAAACAGCCATCACATACATTGGAGGCACCGACATTTAATCCATTAGCTTTTGCAAATGGAGCAACTAATGCTCCTGCAACTAGGATTGTATCAACCTTTTCGCCTATTTCCTCGATTGCTTCGAGTTGTTCCTTTACCTTGTCACCGCCCAGCAAAACGGTAACTGGATGTTCTGCATTTTGCAGCATGACTTTCAAATTATTATGCTTATCCATATTATATTTTATTTTGTTATATGTCTTCTACAAACATAATGAAAAAAGTAATAGGTTTTCCATTAAAGTTCAGAATAAATTGAAAAAACAGAAATTATTTGTAATATACTGATTTTCATTAAGATGGTTTGTGCGATATTAAATGGTCAACTGTTTATTGGTTTGTACCTGTTTTGCCATCTTCTTTATCGGTTTGCCAATTAGTCAATATCTTGCTTCGTCCGGCTCTTAGCAAAGCCGAGCCATTATATTTTCGTCTGAAATGATTGTTGCTCATGTCAATTAGGTTTTCGGGCGAGAAAGATTTGATTTCAGGCATAATGATACCATTTTTGTGGGGAATAGAAAAATTGTGGGGACAACATATCTGGCATTGGTCGCAACCAAAAATCCAATTGCCTTTTTGGTTTATCAGATCATCGTCGATGTTACCTTTTTTTTCTATTGTTTGGTATGAAATGCATTTGTTTGCGTTTATTCCATCGAATTTTAATGCTCCTGTAGGACAATTCTTTATGCATGCGTTACAATTCAGGCAGGTTTGAGATAAGGCTGTGTCGTAGTTGCTTTCAAAATTTACAACCAATTCGCCCAGAAAGACAAATGAACCAAATTTTGGATTAATAAGACATTTGTTCCTGCCGATGAAACCAAGTCCACACTTCTGTGCAAAATATCTTTCGAACAGTGGCGCTGAGTCAACAAAACAACGACCTTCGGCAGAAGGACATATATCCTTGATTTTTAATAGCATTCGTTGAAGCTTTTCTTTTATGACAATATGGTAGTCGGCACCAATTGCATATTTTGAAATGCGAAAGTCGGTTCTGTCGGGGTGCTCATCTGTATTGTATGAATATAGTACAGAAATGACAGATTGTGCATTGTCAAGAAGCTTTTGCAAGTTTTTACGTACATCTATATTTCTTTCCATGTACGACATTTCTGCATTATATTTTTTTGTAAGCCACGTTTCGAATGAAGAAATGACGTTTGAGTCAACGAAAGCGTCACATATTCCACAGGCGTCGAATCCTACTTCTTGTGCTATTCCTTTTATTAGCAGCGAATCGACAAACATATTAGTCGTTTTTGTATGTTTTCCCCTCGTAGTATATGTTTTCTGACTTTACCCCAAATGAATATTTCACTGCACTTCCTGTGAGTTCAAAGTCGGAAATTTTTTCGTATGAGATTATTTCTGTCTTGTTCCCGTCGAAGAACTTTAGGTTTCCCATCTGGTCGATATATGCCACCGAGTTGTTGTTGATAAAGTATTTTTCAGGGATGAAACTTTCAAGGGTGAAAACCTTTCCTCCAACGTATGCCTTAAAGTAACTTTGTACTCCAAATACCATTATCTCATCGGTAACATCATAAAAGTCGGGTTCGTCGAAAGATAATGTGCGAGTGTTAAAATCATCGAAGACTTTTAGATATGAGGACGCATCAACGTATGCTACAAGTCCGTCGCCACATTTAAATGATTTTGGAACAAAGTCTTCAAGGTCAACGAATTCATTCTTGTAAAAAGCTTGGAATACACCGGTGCTGCCATCAATGAAAGCAATAATGTCCCTGCCCATGCTTATTCCGGAAAGGTTCTTGTAAAATATTAATTGCTCTATTTCTCCATTGTAGAATGCGTTAAGAGAACCATTGATGTCGACAAATGCGGCAATGTTTTCGCCAATATATACATCGGAAACGTCTCCGGCAGAAAGGACATCGTCCAAGGTATATGTATTGCCGTTCCAATATCCCATAAGCATGTTCTGCATGTCGTTGAACCAAACTACAATGTCATCGTCTGCCCAATATTTTTTTGCGCTTACGCAAAGCGTCTGGATATTGCCGTCGTCGAAAACTTTAAGTTGGGTATTCATGCAGAATGATATGAGGTTGTCGGTAACGACGTAGTTTGAGACAAAACTGCTAGCGCTGTGTAGAAAGTGATTGTGGTAAATTTTCAGGCCTCCGGAATTGTCGACGTACACAAATGATTTGTTTCCAACTCCGTATGACTTTAGAGGCTGATGCTCGATTTGTTTGGTATTGCTTTCGTCGAAAACCCAGACGTTGCCAAGGTAATCGTTATAAAAGGAAATGCCTTGCGACTTGGCATTTAAGTTGCAAAAAATCAAGAAAGCAATTATATTTATCCACAATAGTTTCATCCTGCATTAGTCTTGTTGTTTGAAGGCTTCCCATCCTTGTGCTTTCAGATCGAGTTCCACACCATTTCTTGCAACAAATTTTTTGCCTTCTTTGGCATCACAAATATATCCGATTATTGAAACATCGTTCATTTTTTCAACAATGTCCTTTTTGTCAAGTGGTACAGTAAATAGCAGTTCATAGTCTTCGCCACCGTTCATTGCAGCTAGGCTCGGGTCTAGGCGAAATCTGTTTGACAGTATATCTGTTTGCTCGTGAATAGGAATCTTGTCTTCATATACGCGGCAACCTACGCCCGAATCGTTGCAAATGTGCAGAAGTTCCGATGATAATCCATCCGAAATGTCAATCATACTATTGGGAGTTATCCCCAGTTTGGCGAATTCGCGTACTATGTCGCGTCGCGGTTCTGGCTTAAGTTGGCGTTCAATGACATATTCGTATCCTTCGAGTTCGGGTTGCATATCTTTGTCTTCCATATATATCTTAGCTTCCCGTTCGAGTACGTTCAGTCCAATATATGCACCGCCAAGGTCGCCGCTTACGCAGATAAGGTCGTTCTTCTGTGCCCCATTTCGGTATGCGATATTTTCTTTTTTTGCTTGCCCTATTGCCGTAATGTTTATAAAAAGTCCCGACAGAGAACTTGTTGTGTCTCCGCCAATTAGTTCTACGTCGAAGCGGTCGCATGCGAGTTTAATGCCTTCGTAGAGTTGTTCCAATGCAGTGACAGAAAATTTGCGGCTAACAGCCAGCGAAACGGTTATGTACTTGGGGGTTCCGTTCATAGCATAAATGTCGCTGAGATTTACAGCCACAGCCTTGTATCCAAGATGCTTTAATGGGGTATATATCAAGTTAAAATGTATGCCTTCAACAAGTAGGTCGGTTGTTACAAGATTGCAAATATCGCCGCATTCAAAAACTGCGCAATCATCTCCAATGCCTTTGATCAAATTTTTGTCAATAACATTTAGGTCCTTTGTGAGATGTTCAATGAGTCCAAATTCTCCTAGCTCAGATATTTCGATGGCTTTCTTGTTTGTATCCATATCTTTATGCTTAATGATGTTGCAAAGTTATTATTTTTTTTGAAATGAAAAATACTTTTCAGTTGCACATTTTTGTCTAGTTTGGTATCTTTGCCCAAAATTTTAAAAAATATGGCAAAAGTAATAGGATTAGGTAATGCGCTGGTTGACATTATGACCGTCATTGACAGCGACAAGATATTGGAAAAGCTCAACTTGCCGAAAGGCAGCATGCAGTTGGTTGACAGCGATCTCAGCGAGAAAATTCAGATGGAGACAAGCAAATTCCCTCGTACAATGGCGAGCGGAGGTTCGGCTGCAAATACAATACGTAGCCTTGCAAATCTTGGTGTAGCAACTGGTTTTGTCGGGAAAATCGGTCCCGATGAGTTGGGCGATTTCTTTGCAAGCGACATGAAGCGAACTGGTGTTCTCCCACGTCTGATAAAGAGCGAAACTCCAAGCGGAAGAGCTGTAGCTTTGGTTAGCAAGGATTCGGAACGGACGTTTGCTACTTATCTTGGTGCAGCGGCCGAGCTGTTGGCAAGTGACATAAATTCAACTACGTTTATGGATTATGATATTCTGCATGTTGAAGGGTATTTGATTATAAACCATGAGCTTATTGAAAGAGCTATGTCGCTGGCCAAGGAAAACGGACTGAAAGTTTCTTTAGATCTTGCTAGTTACAATGTTGTTGAGGATAACTTGGATTTCCTTAGATACCTTGTCGAGAAGTACGTTGATATAGTGTTTGCAAATGAGGAGGAGGCAGCTGCGTTTACTGGTGGTAAGGATCCAGAAGCAGCACTCGAAATGATTTCTTCGTTGTGCGATATAGCGGTTGTCAAGATAGGAAAGCATGGTGCCTGGGTAAAGCAAGGAAACTATAAGGACTGCGAACCCGAATTTCCAGCGACAAGGGTTGATACTACCGCTGCCGGTGACAATTTTGCAGCAGGATTTATTTACGGATTGGTAAGCAATTGGCCTTTGGACAAATGCGTTAAGGTTGGAAATATCGTTGCTGGCAATGTAATTGAAGTTGTTGGTGCGACTATGGACGAAAAGCGTTGGAACAGAATTAAAAATGAGATAGCAAAATTGTAGGCTTTTTCAAAATGTAAGGATTGGCGGATTTATCTGCCAATTTTTTTGTCTCATTATAAAAAGAATGCTTATCATAGCTGTGAATCGATAATTTAATTACCTTTGTGGTTCTCATGGGAAAATGTTTTTTGATTGCAGCGGTATTATTGGTTGTTGCGGAGGGTTTGTCTTTCGCACAGGATATACATTTTTCACAGTTCTATTCTACTCCGTTGCAGACTTCTCCTGCCAATGCGGGTAATTTCAATGGAGATTGGCGCGCTGTACTCAACAACAAAAACCAGTGGAACAGTTTTACAAAGGCATATCGTACTTTTGCAGGAAGCGTTGATTATTCTCATCAATCGCTGTTCGTAAAGAATGACTTGTCGGGTCTTGGAATCTTCATAAATCGTGACATTGCAGGTGATGGAAAATTTGGAACAACTCAGATTCTGCTCAATGCGGCATATTATTACCCATGTATGTCGGAAAAAATTCTTGTTGGACTAGGTTTTTCGGCTGGATATGCACGGCACGGAGTACAAATAGATAAGTTAAACTTTGGTAGCCAATATGTTACCGATGGATATGATCCAACGCGCGAGTCTGGGGAGCAATGGCAAAAAAATGCTTTTGGTTATTTTGATTGTGCACTGGGCGCAAATGTAAAACTGCGTCTCAAGGAAAATTGGAATGCAGAAGCTGGTTTTTCTGTTGCGCATCCCAATCAGCCGCTAAAAACATTTCTTGGAGGCGACAATTCGCGGCTTCCAGCAAAATGGATAATTCATGCAACAGCAGATATTAATGTCAAGGACGACTTCTGGATTGCTCCAATGTTTTTCAGTATGGTTCAGCAGAAATATTTGGAGTTCGATATTGGAGCAATTGGTCGTATGGATCTGAATCCTATGGGATTGCAGGCATTGTTCTTCGGCATTTTTGCTCGTACCAGTGATGCTGGAATCCTTTGTGCCGGAGTGCAGTACCATAATGTCAGGTTTCTTGTAAACTATGATATAAATCTTTCAAAACTTACCAGAATAAGTCATGGCAATGGTGGAATTGAACTTTCGCTGATATACATATATTCAAAGCCAAAGCCAATAGAAACACCCTATTACAGAAAATGTCCAGAGTTTATGTAACGTCAATTTGTAAAAGATGTGTACTAGTGCGAAAAATCCTCGTACTATATATTCTCTTTGCATTTTCGTTTACTTGCAATGCACAGAACAGGGATGTAAACAGTCTTATTTATAGCGGCGACAATGCCATGAAGCAGAAAAATTACTATGGAGCTGCCAAACTGTATGAGGAGGCCTTGTCGTATGATAGGAAAATGTATGATGTGGTATGGAAAACTGCCGAGGCTTATCGTATGGATAACGATTATGCCAATGCTCTTGTTCACTATAAGACACTGGTAGATAAGGTTGAAGACAAATATCCTGATGCTACTTACCGTTATGCCCAAATGCTGAAATCAAATGAGGATTTTTTGCGAGCACAATATTTCTTTAAGCGTTTCATATCATTGTCGAAGAAAGGCAACTTTAAAGGTGATGTTACAAAAGTTGAATACGCCGAGCAGGAGATTTTAAATTGTGAATACGCGTGGAAACAACTAAACCGTCCTTTGCCTGTAGAGATAAAGCACGTAGAAAGTGGCATGAACTCGGTATATAGCGACTTTGGTGCATCTATGGGAAACGGCAAGGTGTATTTTGCTTCGATACGTCCAGAAAATGATACGTCGAAAATCTATAGGTCAAAGCTATATAGTGTTGAGGATAATGATTTTTCTGCCGTAAAAGGCTTGACATCATTTGATGGGTTATCTGCAGAAATGTCGAACCCATGTATCACTAAGAATGGTGACAAGATGTATTTCTCGTTTACGGAAGATTATACCAATGGGAATACTTATATTTATATGTCGATGCTTACTACCGATGGATGGTCCATGCCGCAAAAGTTGCCCGAAAAGATAAATATTCAGGGTTATAATTCTACACAACCTCAGATTGTTGAATATGGTTATCGTCCGGATGTTCTTATTTGGTCGAGCGATAGGCCTGGTGGGGCAGGGGGCTACGACATATATTCCTGCGAGATTCTTCCAGATGGAAGTTTCGGTACAGTGAAAAATGTCGGGCGTCCAATTGTTGAAGATGAACGTTTTGCCGAATTTGTTGACACAACTTCGGTTATAAATACTGCTGGAGATGAAATTACTCCTTTCTATTGCATAACAGATTCTACACTTTATTTCAGTTCGAATCAGTTCCAGTCGATGGGGGCATTTGATATATTTGCTGTAAAAGGCAATTTTAGGGTCTGGGAGGAGGTTAAAAATCTTGGATATCCTATAAATTCGGCACAAAACGATTTCTATTACAAAAAATATCCGGAGGAAGGAATTGCTTTCATTACGAGCAATAGAAAGGGCGCGCTTGCGCAAACGCATCAAAGTTGCTGCAACGACATATTTTATTATAATATAGAAAAGTACATCGATGAGGATGAGCGTATTGCAATGGAACAAAAGGTGAGAATAGAGTCGCTTACTCAGCGTACAAGGCTTCTTGTGCCTATAAGCCTATACTTCCACAACGATATTCCAAATCCAAATTCGTGGGATACTGTCACTACGCGGAATTATAGCGACACGTATTTCGATTATATGCAAATGCAAGAACGTTACAGGCGTGAATTTTCTAAAGGTCTGGATAAGTCGGGCAGGGAGCAGGCGATAGACAGTATCGATAATTTTTTCTCATATATGGTTGAGGATAATTACAATCGGTTAATGGAGTTCACAAAAATGATGAAGGAATTGCTTGAAAGCGGCCAGAAGGTGGCGATAACAATAAAAGGATTTACAAGCCCGCTTAATACGGTTGAATACAACAACAACCTCGCAAAGCGCCGAATTTCGTCGCTAGTGAATTTCTTTGCAGAGTACGATGGGGGAGTTTTCAAACAATATGTTGAAAATGGCATGATAGAATACAAGTTTGTGGCGTTTGGCAAGACTATGGCTGCTGCCAATGTTAGTGACGACCGCAAGGATCAGCGCAACTCTGTATATAATCCTGCTGCAGCAAGGGAGCGAAGAATTGAAATCATTGCTGTGGAGATTAATGGAGACTAATGTGTAATTATTGGTGTCCGCTAAATCCCCCACCTTGTCATTTACTTGCTTCGCGCGTGAGCTAAAGGTACGGAAGCTAGTCGTAACACGCGATACGGAACGGGGAACGTTGTGGAGACTGCTATCCGAAACGCTGCTTGCAGCCTCGCGAAGCTTGCGAGCAATCTCCCACAACATTACTAATCAAGGAGATTATTCGCCTTTGGCTCATGAATATAGTTCCGCATAAGCGAGTTCACACGACACGTTCCTTAGTCGGTTCACTCAGCTTTACTTGCTTCGCTGCGTGAGCTAAAGGTTGT